>Ga0207720_100022_pt1 | contig 209541 bp, 227 predicted proteins | sample A23P2SouthBayCA_2_FD_187751 | JGI IMG/M metagenome (GOLD analysis project Ga0207720, IMG submission 187751) | Aerobic enrichment media microbial communities from Eden Landing Ponds, California, USA - A23 E3 (2) (SPAdes) | ecosystem: Environmental > Aquatic > Marine > Unclassified | place...
GAACGGGGGCGTCGGCCGGCGTCTCACCGATCGACGCCGAAGGATTTTACGCGGTTCGGACGAGGGACGGAGTATGGACGCGAACGACAACGCCACGGCAGGTATTCTCGACGACATCACGGTAGTGGATCTGACGACGTTCGTCACCGGCGGGTTCGCGACGCTGATGCTCGCCAATCAGGGGGCAGAAGTCATCAAAGTGGAGAGACCCCACGCCGGCGACGACAACCGCCACTCCGGCCCCCCATTCGTCGAACCCGATCCGGACTACGACGGTCCGGGGAAGACCGCCGACGAGAACGGCGAATCACCCTACTTCTGGACGATCAACTACGACAAGTTGAGCGTCGAGTTGAACCTGAAGACCGAGTCGGGGCTCGAAGCGCTCTACGACCTCGTCGCCGAGGCCGACGTGGTGGTCGAGAATTTCCGGCCGGGCACCGCCGAACGTCTCGGCGTCGGCTACGACGACCTCCGCGAGGAGAACGAGGACCTCGTCTACTGCGCCATCTCGGCGTTCGGCGAGACGGGGCCGTGGAGCAGTCGCCCCGGCTACGACCTCCTCGTGCAGGGCACCAGTGGCATCATGTCGGTCACGGGACCGGAGGATGGCGATCCGGTCAAAGTCGGGCTTCCTCAGACCGACCTCATCACGGGGATGTGGGCGGCGTTCGGTATCGTCGGCGCGCTCTTCCGTCGCGAGCGGACGGGCGAGGGCGACCGCCTCGAACTCGGGATGCACGACTCCGCGCTCCCGTGGCTCACGAAACAGGCGGGCAAGGCGTTCGTCGGCGAAGAGACGGAGCGTATGGGCACCAAAGACCCGGTGCTCGCGCCCTATCAGACCTACCCCACGGCCGACGGCTACCTCAACGTCGGCTGTGCGAACCAGAAGCTCTGGAACGAACTCTGCGAGGCCATCGGCCGCCCGGAACTCGCCGCCGACGACCGCTTCGCGACCAACCCCGACCGGGTCGAACACATGGACGAACTCGAAGCCGAGCTGTCCACCGTGTTCCGCGACCGGCCGACCGAGGAGTGGGTCGACCTATTGGCCGAGGAACACGGCCTCCCGGTCTCCCCGGTCTACGACGTGAAAACGGCCCTGAACAACGAACAGACGGAAGCTAGAGGCGTCATCCGGGAGATCGACCATCCGGCGCTCGGCACCGTGCCGGTGATCGAACATCCGATCAACTACGAGAACGCGACGGCCGGATTCGACGGTGCCCCGCCGCTGCTGGGCGAGAACACCGAAGCGATCCTGCGAGAGCTCGACTACGACGAGGCGGACATCGACCGCCTCCGCGACGAAGGAGCGATTCCGGATCGAGAGTAGTGCGAGCGGTCGCGGAGGCGGTCTGCGGCCGGCCTCCGCGACGAAGGAGCGATTCCGGACCGAGAGAAATCCTACAGCCGGCCTTCGAGATCCGACGCCACCGCCTCAGTCGTCGACTCGCCGCCGAGGTCCGGCGTCCGTGGCGCGTCGGCGTCGGCCAGTTGCTCCGCGACGGCGTCCCACAGCGCCGCGGCGGCCGCCTCCTCGCCGAGGTTGTCGAGGAGCATCGACCCCGAGAGAACCGTCGCGAGGGGGTTGGCGACGCCCTCGCCAGTGATGTCGAACGCGCTCCCGTGGACGGGTTCGAACATCGACGGATGGTCGTTGCCGGGGTCGATGTTCGCGGAGGGGGCGAGCCCCATGCTCCCGGTGACGATAGCACCAATGTCGGTGAGAATGTCGCCGAAGAGATTGGAACAGACGACCACGTCGAACTCGTGGGGACGGCGGATGAAGTCCATGCTCGCGGCGTCGACGAGGAGGCGTTCGACTTCCACGTCCGGATAGTCCGTGCTCACTTCGTCGACGATGTCGTCCCAGAAGACCATCCCGTGGGCCTGCGCATTCGACTTCGTGACGTTCGTCAGGTGGCCCGAGCGCTCGGTCGCCGCCTCGAACGCCGCGCGGACGATGCGCTCGGTACTACGGCGAGTGTAGACCGCGCTCTGAACGGCCACCTCGTTTTCGAAGCCGTCGTGTTCCCGCCCACCCACGTCCGCGTACTCGCCTTCCGTGTTCTCGCGATAGACCAGAATGTCGATATCGCCGCCCTCGTACCCTTTCAGCGGGCTGTCGACGCCGTCGAAGAGGACCGCCGGGCGCTTGCAGATGGACTGGTCGAAGCCCTTGCGGATCGGAAGCAGGAGGCCGTTGAGGGTGAGGTGGTCGGGCACGTCTGGGTGGCCGACCGACCCGAGCAGGATGGCGTCGTGCGTTTCGAGCGTGTCGAGGCCGTCGTCGGGCATCATCGCGCCCTCGTCCAGATATCGTTCGGTCCCCCAGTCGTAGCGCGTGGTCTCGATGTCGAACCCGTGTGCATCGGCGGCGGCGCGGAGTAGCGGCAGGGCCGCGTCCACGACCGTCGGTCCGATCCCGTCGCCGGGGATGAGCGCGATGTCGTACGACATGGCCGAGGGGTCGGGCGACGCACACAAAAAGATACAATAATCGGTCCGATGGGCGGTGGATCGCCTACGCGGACGGATCGAGCGCCGCCCGAAGCGACTGCCCGCCATCGGCGAGGGTCTGCCGGAGGTACGGGTCGTCGAGACGGTGGTTGTCGACGCGCTTGGCCAATAGCGAGAGTTCCTCCTCGAAGGCGGCGTAAGTCGGGTCGGTCTGGAGCACCGACCGTGACTCCGACTCCAGCAGCGCCGCTCGTTTCGACAGTCCCGAGAGATACCGTTCAGCGGCCTCACAGACGGTCTTTCGTCGGATAAGTGACCGCACGAGGTCGACGTACTCCTCGCGCGTGACCGGCTTGGTGAGGTAGGCGTCGATGTCGAGGTTGACGATGCGAACGTCCGGCGTCGCTGCCGACACGAACGCGACGCGGAAGTCGTTGGGGCTCGCCTGGAGCTGTTCGAGCACCTCGTCACCCGAGCTGCGAGGCATGTGGCGGTCGAGAACCACCACGTCGACATCGTCGTCGTAGCGAGCCAGCGCCTCGGCGCCACAGTTGGCCCGGACGATGTCGACATCGAGATCAGTCAGCCACGTCTCGTAGAGGTCGAGCAGCGCCGGTTCGTCGTCGACGATGAGGACGCACGGCGTGTCGCTCATCAGCGACCACCTCCCCGATTACCACCGGAGTTACCGCTGTTGCCCGAATTGCCCGAATCGCCGCTACTTCCTGAGTCGCCGCTACTTCCCGAATTGCCCGAATCGCCGCTACTTCCTGAGTCGCCGCTACTTCCCGAATTGCCCGAATCGCCGCTACTCCCCGAATTGCCCGAATCGCCGCTACTCCCCGAATTGCCCGAATCGCCGCTACTCCCCGAATTGCCCGAATCGCCGCTACTTCCTGAGTCGCCGCTACTCCCCGAATTGCCCGAATCGCCGCTACTTCCCGAACTGTCATCGGAGTTGCCTGCCTCACCCGAGTTTCCCGGGTTGTCCTCGTCGTTCCCACTGCCGGCATCGTCCGAATTGCCCGGATCGTCATCGGAGTTGCCTGCCTCACCCGAGTTTCCCGGGTTGTCCTCGCCGTTCTCGGTTCCGTCACCACTCCCGGCGTCCTCCGGCGGACCGGTACTGGTCGAGCGGTTGCCCGCATTCCCGGCGTCCTCCGGCGGACCGGTACTGGTCGAGCGGTTGCCCGCATTCCCGGCGTCCTCCGGCGGACCGGTACTGGTCGAGCGGTTGCCCGCATTCCCGGCGTCCTCCGGCGGACCGGCGCTCTCGGCACCGTTGTCGTCGTCTTCATCTTCGCCTTCGTCGTCGTCCTGTGCCGGCTCCGGAAGCTCGTCCGGGCCGCGCTCGGGGTCGAATTCGCGACCGGAGTCGTCCCCGGCGACCTGTCGCGCGATTTCGGCGACTTCGGGGCCGCGGAGCGAGTCGGCGTCCTCGCGCAGTCGATCGAACTCTTCGCGGTTCACGCCGTTCGATTCGAGTGCGGTGGCGGGGAGATCACGAGTGACCTGCTCGCTCGATTCGAGCTGGGTTTGTACCGCCTGGGTCCGTGCGGCCGTAACCGCCATCCGGGCCCGGTACTCGCCGGGCGAAAGCTCGCCCGACTCTCGGGCCTGCCGAAGTTCTGACTGTCGTTCGCGAAGGGTCTGAAGCCGCTCGCGGGCCGTATTGAGTTCCATCGCTACGACCGCCGCCTTCGACTCGTTCGATCCGGCGCGGGAGACACGCGTCGCCAGCGTCCGCTCCTCGAGTTCACCGTCAATTTCGGCACCCTGCACGCCGACGACGCCAGCCAGTTGCTGGCCGGGTGCGAGCGACCGGTTACCCTCCGAATCGGAGCCGCCACTCGTTGTCGTCCCGTTCGCGGTCGTCTGCTGTGCCACCCGATCACCGCCGGCTGCCATCGTCGCTGTCGCGGCCGCCGCCGTCGTCGGCTGCCCCAGGGCCGACACCGGGACTGCCACCACGCTGACGGTGACAGCGACGACGAGCGCGAACACGGCGACATCCGGAACGTCTCGGCTCATCACGGAAGAGGGTATACGTGAGAGCCCAATAAACCGGGTCGAATCTCAAGAACGCTTAATCCGGATTAAACCGGAAGCAGGATCGGCCTGAACGACCGCCGTCCGTCGATTAGACACGTGTTAGCTGTCCGAAGATTCGTCGTCAGGAATCTTCAGGACGTTTTCACGTCCGAGCCGGAAGCCTTCGAGGCTGTCGTCGTCGCGCAGATCGCGGACGATCTGACTCGTTCGGGCCTCCGTCCAGTCGAACGCCTCGACGATTTCTTGCTGTTTGACACGCCCACCTTGCTCGCGAACGAACTGGAGGACGCGCTCCTCGTTGCTCAGGAGATCGTCGCGAGCGGTGGCGGTCCCGTCCGTGTCATCGCCGCCCTCCGCGGCCGCCACATCGTCGGTCCCTCCGCCGGCACCCAGACGGCCCCGGTAGCGCCACGCGACCGCGCCGACGACGGCGAAGAGCAGTCCGACGCCGAGGAGGGGAAGCGTCGATCCGCCGTCGCCGTCCGGCGAGGCGGTCGCACCACCGTCACCGCCGGCGGCAGCCGACGTGGTGACAGTCGACGCGGGTCGAAGGACGACGCTCGGTTCGCCGGAGACGAAGCTCGTCTCGGCGCCGCGCCAGACGACCGCGTCGGTCCGGCGCTCGTCGGGGGTGGGAGAAATCTCGGTCGTTGCGTACGACGTGGGCCACTCGACGACGAGTCGGGTCTGCTCGTCGAGGAAGATCCCCTCGATGGCGTCGCCGACCCGGATGGAGTCGCCGTCGACAGCGGCGAAGCCGTCCCAGCGGAAGGTGTAGATGATGACGCCGTACTGCGGGGGGGTGCGAGTCTCGGCTCGGACGTCGAAGCCGGAGGCGTTCATCTCCCGCCCGGTCGCGTTCTCGGCGGTGCCGACCGTCGAGCGCATCCGTGCGGCGAACCGATCGGAGAAGTTGTCCGGGTTCGCCTCGATGTCGCTCCGCAACGACTCGAACGCAGTCGTCGTGTTCTCGTCGTCGAGGCGGGTCCAGTACTGGACGGTCCAGGTCGCGGACCCGTTCTCGTGGACCGAGACGATCAACCGTACGGAATCAGTGTCGACGCCCTGCTGGTCGAGGGAACCGCCGTCGAACTGGGCAGGTGGCTGTGTCCGGTCGGCAGGCGGCACAACGGCACCAATCGCTGGCGCAGCGGCCGAGAGGATCAGCGCTGCGACCACGACTGTCACGAGGCGACCGGACGAGCGCACCCACATCTGCGTGTCCCTGAGTTTTCCCCCGTTGTAGATAGGTCTTGCCGCTTGGATCGACATCGTAAAACTTGTCGCCCGATCCGAAGAGACGACCGTCCATCACGGATAAATATTAGCTCGTAATACGCGCACACATGGCAACGCTCGATACGCAGTCGTCGCCGTGCCGAGGCGGACGGAGACGTGTGCCGCCGATTCGCCCGGTGCTGGGGGGAGGCGCATGACCCGACGTCGCGCACCCGTGTCGCCGCCGGTCGCACTCACCATCGCTGGCAGCGACTCGGGCGGCGGTGCAGGGGTGCAGGCCGACCTGAAGACCATGGAGGCCCACGGCGTCTTCGGCACGTCGGTCGTCACCGCCGTCACCGCACAGAACACGCTCGGCGTCGAGCGATCGCACGTTCTGCCGATCGAGGAGATCGACGCACAGTACGGCGCCGTACAGGCCGACTTCGATCTCGGCGCGGTGAAAACGGGAATGCTCGCGACGGCGCCGGTGATCGACCTGGTCGCCGACCGCCTCGCCGACGCCGAGGCACCGATCGTCGTCGACCCGGTGATGGTCGCGGCGAGCGGCGACCGCCTGCTCGACCCGGACGCGGAGGCCGCGTACGAGGCGCTGATCGCCGAGTCGACGCTCGTCACGCCCAACGCCGACGAGGCGGTGGTGCTGACGGGGGTCGAACCGACCGACCGTGACACCGCCCGCGAGGCCGGCGAGGAACTGGTCGCGATGGGCGCCGACGCCGCCCTCGTCAAGGGCGGCCACGTCGAAGAAGGAAGCGAGACGGTGATCGACACGCTAGTCGTCGACGACGATAGCGAGCCCCTCGGGCAGTCGCCGCGGAGCGCTGACGACAGCCCGATAGTCCGGACGTTCGAACACCCGCGGATCGACACGGATGCCACCCACGGCTCCGGCTGTACGCTATCGAGCGCGGTCGCGTCCCACCTGGCACACGGCGAGACGCTCGAATTCGCCGTCGAGGCGGGGACAGCGTTCATGGAGCGAGCGGTCCGCTACAGCCTCGACGTGGGCGAGGGACCAGGTGCGGTCCACCACCTCTCCGCGCTGCGAGAGGCCGCCGACCGTCACCGGACGATGACCGACGTGGCCGAGGTGGTCGAGGCTTTCGTCGACCGCGACGTGTCGCGACTCGTCCCCGAAGTCGGGATGAACGTCGTCGGCGCCACCGCGTACGCGGAGGCGGTGGGCGAGACGGCCGCCGTCGAGGGACGGATCACGCGCACGCTGTCGGGGGTCGCACCCAACGGCGGCGTCCGCCTCGGTGCCTCCTCGCACGTCGCGCGCTTCCTGCTCGCCGCCCGGGAGTTCGACCCCGACCTCCGTTTCGCCGTCAACTGCCGGTTCGACGACGAGACGGAGGCGGCGACGAGCGAACTCGACGGTCCCGTGACTGAGTACGACCGTGACACCGAACCCGCAGACGCGAGCGGGACGATGGGTTGGGGCGCCCGGCAGGCGTTCGGCGCCGTCGACGCCGACGATCCGACACCCGCCGCCGTCCTCGACCGTGGCGCCGTGGGCAAGGAGGCGATCATCAAAGTCGTCGCGGAGACGCCCGAGGAGTTGGGTGAGCGGGTGTTCGCGCTGCTCGACGCCGTAGCGTAAAGACCCACAGCGTTTTACCCGCCCACGGTCCGGATGAGAGTATGACTGCCGATGGAATCGTCGGGGAGTTTCTCGCCCTGAAATCGGAGACGGATGCGGATCTGCTGGCGATGCAGTGTGGCGATTTCTACGAGTTCTTCGCGGAGGACGCCGAGTTCGTGGGCGACGAACTCGACCTGAAGGTGTCGGAGAAATCCTCGCACGGCTCGACGTACCCGATGGCCGGGGTTCCGGTCGACGAGCTGACGCCCTACCTGAAGGCACTGGTCGAACGCGGCTATCGCGTCGCCGTCGCCGACCAGTACGAGACGAGCGACGGCCACGCCCGCGAGATCACGCGCGTCGTCACCCCTGGGACGCTACTGGAGACGACCGACCCGGCAGCGCAGTTTCTCGCGAGCGTCGTCGCCGTCGACGGCCGCTACGGCCTCGCACTCGCGGACGTGACGACCGGCAAGTTCCTCGTGACGACGGCCGACGCGGCGGCCGACGTACTCGCCGAACTCCACCGATTCGACCCCGTCGAGGTGTTGCCGGGGCCGACCCTCGACGTTGACGGAGAGCTCCGGTCCCGCGTTCGGGATCGTACCGACGCCTCGGTGACCGACTACGACGAGGCCGCCTTCGCGCCCGGCCGGGCGGAACGGGCCCTGCGCGAGCAGTTCGGCGACACGGCACTCGACAGCGTCGGACTCGACGACCGGGCGGGCGTCGCCGCCGCGGGCGCCGTCCTCGCGTACGTCGAGGAGACGGGCGTGGGCGTTCTCGACGCCATGACGCGCCTGCAGGCGTACGACCCGGGCGATCACCTCGACCTCGACGCCACGACCCAGCGCAACCTCGAACTCACGGAGACGATGCACGGCGACCGCGATGGTTCCCTGCTGGGGACGGTCGATCACACCGTGACGAGCGCCGGGCGTCGGCGCCTCCGGGAGTGGCTGACCCGCCCGCGCCGCGACCGAGCAGTCATCGACCGCCGTCTCGACAGCGTCGACGCGCTGGCCGCGGCGGCACTGGCCCGTGACCGAGTGCGTGAGGTACTGGGCGCCGCCTACGACCTCGAACGGCTCACCGCGCGGGCGACGAGCGGGAGCGCGGACGCGACGGACCTGCTGTCGGTTCGGGACACGCTCGGCGTCCTGCCGGCGTTGGCGGAGGCCGTAACGGATTCGCGGCTCGTGGACTCGCCGCTCCCCGACATCGTCGATCAGCCGGACCGGGAGGCGGCGGCGGATCTGCACGCCGAACTCGACGCCGCACTGGCCGAAGACCCGCCGAAGACGGTGACCGAGGGCGGCCTCTTCCGTCGCGGCTACGACGCCGAACTCGACGAGTTGCTGGATCGGTACGAGGAGGCCCGGGAGTGGCTGGACGGCCTCGCCGATCGTGAGAAGGCGCGGACGGGCATCACGCACCTGCAGGTCGACCGCAACAAGACCGACGGCTACTACATCCAAGTCGGGAAGTCGGAGACGGATCAGGTTCCGGAGGAGTATCGCGAGATCAAGACGCTGAAAAACTCCCGGCGATACACGACCGACGAACTGGAGGAGCGCGAGCGGGAGGTGTTACGGCTGGAGGAGGCCCGCGGCGAACTGGAGTACGACCTCTTCTGTGATCTTCGTGATCGGGTCGCCGCCCACGCGGAACTCCTACAGGAAGTGGGGCGGACGCTGGCGACGGTGGACGCACTAGCCTCGCTGGCGACGCACGCAGCGGGTCACGACTGGTGTCGACCCGAGGTGGTCGACCCCGGACCGCTGGTCGTCGAAGCCGGACGCCACCCGGTCGTCGAGACGACGACCGACTTCGTGCCCAACGACGTGGAACTCCGCGAGGACCGTGGCTTCCTGCTCGTGACGGGGCCGAACATGAGCGGCAAGTCGACGTACATGCGGCAGGCGGCGCTGATCGTCCTCCTCGCGCAGGCGGGGAGTTTCGTCCCCGCACGGTCGGCGACGGTGGGTGTCGTCGACGGCATCTACACGCGCGTCGGTGCCCTCGACGAACTCGCGGGCGGCCGGTCGACGTTCATGGTCGAGATGCAGGAGTTGAGCAACATCCTCCACTCCGCCACCGAGGAGTCGCTGGTCGTCCTCGACGAGGTGGGCCGCGGGACGGCGACGTACGACGGTATCTCTATCGCGTGGGCGACGACGGAGTATATCCACAACGAAATCGGCTGTAAGTGCCTCTTTGCCACCCACTACCACGAGTTGACCGCGCTCGCGGACCACCTACCGCGGGTGGCGAACGTCCACGTCGCCGTCGCGGGCGACGACGGCGGCGACGAAGACATCACGTTCCTCCGTACCATCGAAGAGGGGCCGACCAACCGGAGTTACGGCGTCCACGTCGCCGATCTCGCGGGGGTTCCGGCACCTGTCGTCGATCGGTCGCGGGACGTACTGGACCGTCTGCGTGAGGAGCGAGCCATCGAGGCTCGGGGCGCGGAGACGGGACGGAGCGGCGGGACGACACAGGCCGTCTTCGACCTGAGTGCGGGCGGGTTCCGAGAGGGTGACGGCGAGACGGCCGAATCCGACGGCGGCGGCCTCGACGCCGAAAGCGAGGCGGTGCTCTCGGAGCTCGAGGAAGCGTCGCTCGCGGAGACGTCGCCGGTCGATCTCATGGCGAAGGTCAGGGAGTGGCAGGCGCGACTCGAAGAAGGGGAAAAGTAAGCCGGTTGTCAACAGGCATATTCCGCCGGGCGTCGATACCACGGCGTATGGCATCAGTAGCAGTAGCAGTAGTCGGCGGCGGTCCCGCAGGACTGAGTGCGGCGCTGTTCACGGCCAAGAACGGTCTCGAAACGACCGTCTTCGACACGGACGAGACGTGGATGCACAAGGCCCACCTGTTCAACTACCCCGGCATCGGCTCCATCGGCGGCAGCGAATTCATGGGCGTCGCCCGCCAGCAGGTCGACGACTTCGGCGTCGACCGGCGACAAGGCGAGGAAGTGACCGGTGTCGCGAGCGACGGTGACGGCTTCACTGTCAGTACCGACGGCGGCGAGTACGAGGCGGACTATCTGGTGCTCGCGACGGGCGCGGACCGGAGCCTCGCCGAGGAGCTCGGCTGTGAGACGGACGACGACGGCGTCATCGAGGCTGGAGTGGAGATGGAGACGAGTGTCGCGGACGCCTACGCCACGGGCGCGATGGTGCGCGCCGAGGAGTGGCAGGCCGTCATCTCGGCGGGCGACGGCGCCGCGGCCGCGCTCAACATCCTGAGCAAGGAGAAAGGCGAACATTACCACGACTTCGACGTGCCGGCGGATGCGTCCGAGACGTTCGGCGCGATGGCTGACGACGAAGCCTAAAACGCAGGGCGAACGTACAAACCGTCGGCGCCCTAACGCACGCTCATGTCCTCACTCGCCGACGAACCGTGTGAAGCCTGCACCAGCGACGACGACCCGCTCACCGCCGCGGAGTACGAATCGTACCTCGCCGACATCAGGTCCGACGTGTGGGAAGTCGTCGACGACCACCATCTGGAGGGTCACTACGAGTTCGACGACTTCCGCGACGCGCTGGAGTTCACCTACGAAATCGGCGAGCTCGCGGAGGAGGAGTGGCATCACCCGGACATCTCGCTCGCGTGGGGAGAGGTGACGGTCGAGATGTGGACCCACAAGATCGACGGTCTCCACAAGACGGACTTCGTGATGGCGGCACGGATGGACCGCATCCACGACGACTACGCGCCCGAGGAGTAGCCGTATCCCAGCCCTTATCCCTCCGACTGCCGTCTGCGAGGTATGGCTATCACTGCCGGCGACACGGTCACCATCGAGTACACCGGCCGTCTCGACGACGGTACCGTCTTCGACACGACAGACGAATCGGTCGCCGAGGAGGCCGGTCTCCTCGACGAACAGCCCAACCGCGAGTTCGAACCGCTCAGCGTCGAGGTGGGCGCGGGCAACCTCATCGAGGGGATGGAAGAGGGGCTGCTTGGTCTCGAAGCGGGCGACTCGGAGACGCTCACCATCCCGCCGGAAGAAGCCTACGGCGAGGCCGGGGGCGGCCAGAGCCGAGAGTTCGACCGCGAACAGTTCGAAGAGATGGTCGGTCAGGAACCGGCCGAAGGGATGGAAGTGCGGACGCAGGGCGGGGCGTCGGGCTCGGTCGCCGACATCGGGTCGGAAACGGTCACTGTCGACTTTACGCATCCGCTGGCCGGCGAGACGCTGACGTTCGAAATCGACGTGCTGTCGGTCGAGTAGGCGACCGTGGCGTTGATGAGCCTGCCGACCGTCGGTGGCTGTCGTGAGTGAGACGCCGACCATCCACGCGCTAGACGACGCGACGGTCCGCCGCATCGCCGCCGGCGAGGTGGTCGAGCGCCCCGCGAGCGTCGTGAAGGAACTGATCGAGAACAGCCTCGACGCCGACGCCTCGCGAGTCACCGTCGCCGTCGACGGCGGCGGCACGGACGGCGTCCGCGTCCGCGACGACGGCGTTGGGATGACCGCCACGGATCTCGAACGAGCGGTCGAAGAACACACGACGAGCAAGATCAGTTCGGGCGAGGATCTGGCGGCTGTGGGCACCCTCGGATTCCGCGGTGAGGCGCTCCACACGATTGGCGCGGTGTCGCGGCTGACGATCCGCTCGCGCGCCCGAGACGGCGACCGGGGTCACGAACTCGCCGTCGAAGGTGGCGAGGTAGGCGACGTGCGGCCGTCGGGCTGTCCGCCGGGTACCGTCGTCGAAGTCGAAGACCTGTTCTACAACACGCCGGCGCGACAGAAGTTCCTCAAGACGGAGACGACCGAGTTCGACCACGTCAACCGCGTGGTGACGCAGTACGCTCTCGCCAATCCGGACGTGGCGACGACGCTCGAACACGACGGGCGGGAAGTCTTCTCGACGGACGGGTCCGGCGACCTCGAATCGGCGATACTCGCCGTCTACGGCCGGGAGGTGGCGTCGTCGATGGTTCAGGTGTCGGCCGCACCCGACGAATCGCCCGTCGACTCGGTGACGGGGTTGGTGAGCCACCCCGAGACGACTCGGGCGGGCCGGGAGTATCTCTCGACGTTCGTCAACGGCCGATACGTCACCGCGGGTACCCTTCGCAAGGCCGTCCTCGACGCCTACGGCGGCCAGCTCGCGCCGGACCGCTACCCCTTTGCCGTACTCTTCGTCGACGTGCCGCCGGCCGTCGTCGACGTGAACGTCCACCCCCGTAAGATGGAGGTTCGGTTCGACGAGGAGGACGCCGTCACGGACGCGGTGCGGACGGCGGTCCGCGAGGCGCTCCTCGACGAGGGGCTCGTCCGGTCGTCGGCGCCGCGGGGACGATCCGCACCCGAGGAGACGCCGATCACACCCGAGTCACCGGAGCGGGAAGTCGCGGGAGGGGAGTCGGACGACGAGACGGCACCGACGATCGACTCGGCACCCGACCCCACGACCGATCGGTCGGCGGCGCGAGAGGCCGACCGCGATGGCCGGGTGGAGTCGGCGGACACGACGACGCTGGACGAGGTGACCAGCGAGTCGGCGGCGGCGGCCGACGCGTCGACGGCGGACACGTCCCGTTCCGAGCCAGTGACGAGGACGGAGACGGAGCGGGAACCGCCCACGCAGGACTGCGAGCCCGACGGGGACGGAGCGGACTGGCACCGCGGCGGCGTCGTCCCGCCGACGGAGCAGCGGACACTCGGCGGGGAGACGGCGACGTCGGACCGGGAGTTCGACCGCTTGCCCGCGATGCGCGTGTTGGGACAGTTCGACGACACGTACGTCGTCGCGGAGACGCCGGCGGGTCTCGTCCTCGTCGACCAACACGCCGCAGACGAACGGATCAACTACGAGCGGTTGCGCGAGGAGATGAGCGGCGAGACGCCGACGCAGGCGCTCGCGGAACCGGTCGACCTCGAACTCACGGCGCGCGAGGCGACGCTGTTCGACACCTATCGCGACGCGCTGGCGGAACTGGGCTTTCACGCCGACCGGGTCGACGACCGGACCGTCGAAGTGCGGACGGTGCCGACCGTCTTCGACGCGGCGCTCGACCCGTCGCTCCTTCGTGACGCGCTGACCGGGTTCGCGGACGAATCGGGTGGCGAGACGGTCGACGCGGTGGCCGACGCGCTGCTCGCCGACCTGGCGTGTTACCCCTCGATCACGGGTAACACGTCGCTCACGGAGGGGTCGGTGGTCGACCTGCTCGATGCGCTCGACGACTGCGAGAATCCCTTCGCCTGCCCGCACGGCCGGCCGGTCGTCGTCGCGTTCGACCGCGAGGAGATCGAGGATCGGTTCGAACGCGACTATCCGGGCCACGGCGGACGGCGAGCGGAGTGATGGGAACCCTCCGGCGGGGTTCGGGCACAGGCGCGTTCGAAGCGGTGGGTTCGAACGCGACTATCCGGGCCACGGCGGACGGCGAGCGGAGTAACAGGGCGAGATGCGGATGCAAGCGCGTTCGAAGCGGTCGGTTCGAACGCGACTATCCGGGTCACGGCGGACGGCGAGCGGAGTGATGGGAACCCTCCGGCGGGGTTCGGGCACAGGCGCGTTCGAAGCGGTCGGTTCGAACGCGACTATCCGGGCCACGGCGGACGGCGAGCGGAGTGATGGGAACCCTCCGGCGGGGTTCGGGCACAGGCGCGTTCGAAGCGGTCGGTTCGAACGCGACTATCCGGGTCACGGCGGACGGCGAGCGGAGTGACGCGGGAGTCGGTGCGAAGAGCCGACCGCACCTTTTTGCGCCGGTCGACCGAACGGCGACCGTGACCGATCTGGTAACGGTCGGCGAAGCCACCCTCCGGTTCTCGCCGCCGCGTGGCGAACGCATCGCAACCGCTCGGGAGTTCGTGGCCCACGTGGGTGGCCCGGAGAGCAACGTCGCGGCCGCCGCGGCGGCGTTCGATCTGGACGCCGTATGGCTGTCGAAACTGCCCGACACCGCACTCGGCCGGCGGGTCGTCGGCGATCTGCGTCGCCACGGCGTCCGCACCGGCGTCGTGTGGGCCGACGAGGGTCGAACGTCGACGGCGTTCGTCGAACGCGGTGAGACGGCCGGCGCGACGACGATCGAAGATCGGAACGACGCCGCAGTGACCACGACGACACCCGACGACGTGCCGATGGGCGTGATCCGCGACGCCGACACGCTCTTTTGCAGCGGAGCGACGCCCGCGCGCTCGGAGACGCTACTGGAGACGACGGCAGCGTTGCTGGAGGTGGCGGGCGAAGCGGGGACGACGCGCGCGTTCGACACACGCTTCGAGAAGATGGGACTGGACGCCGAGAAGGCACTCGAACTGTACGACCACCTGCTCGACGACATCGACGTGTTGATCCTCAACGAGGCGGATGCAGAGGCGGTGTTCGACCTCGACGGCGACGTGGTGCCTGCCGGACACAGCATCCGGACGCGATACGACTGCGGGACGGTCGTCGTCACACGCGAGAACCCCGACCACGCCGTCATTGGGTTGGAGGGTGAGTCGATCTACGAGGTGCCGCCGTTCGAGGTCGAGACACGCGACCCGGCCGGCGCCCACGACGCGTTCGTCGGGGGCTTTCTGGCCGGCCGACACCGTGGCGAGGATATGAAAGGCGCGCTGCTCGACGGCGCAGCGACCGAGGCACTCACTCGGACCATCGTCGGGGACGCCGTCACCGGATCGCGGCGAGATATCGAGGCCATCCGGGAGCGTCGCACGTGAGAAAAAGTGGCAGCAGCCGACTCGAACCCGGTCGGGGAGGCCGGGCCGAAGTCGGATGGAACGTCGGTTGGGTCGGGGAGACGTCGCGGGGACCGACGCCACCGTACGCGGGGAATCGTCCGGAGGGCGTCGGCATCCAAGCCTACAGCCGGTAGATCAATAAATCCATCAAAGGCACAGATGCGGATTTCAGCCATGGGTTGCGTCTTTACGTCCGGAGCGCCGGGCGGCCATATGTCCGACAGCCATAGTCACGCCCGACGGTACGGCCCCAGTCCCGCCTCCGGGAGATCGCCGAGAAAGGAGAGGCCGAGCCGCGCTCCTCGCGGACGGCGAGGTAGAACTCGGCGGATTCGGTTTCGAAGAACGCGACCCTGACCGGTCCCGTCGTCGTCTCACGGAGGTCGAGCCCCAGTTCGCGGTAGAACGCGACCACGTCGTCGAAGTCGGCGTCGAGGAGCGGACCGACGTGGTGGATGTCCATAGCGGTCCAAGACGGGAACGCGAGTTAAGTGTGCGGTCGGCGCCGCGGGGTCGAGTCGGAGCGACCCGAATCGTGCTGGCGGGAGCGCCGAACGGGTGGGGCCTGTAAGAGCATCACACAGGAGTGAGAGCCACGCCGCCGTTCGCGACCGGTTACCCATAGTGATTATTGTAAGTTACTACCGGTGGTTCGCCGACCCGTTCTGGCGAACCACCGGCAGACAGTTACAATAAACACTATCAGCCGTCTTCGCCCGGAGTTCGGGGAAGTACCGACCGTGGAAGTCGAACGGGAGGAGGTGTGGAAGGTCGATACGCGCCCGTTCGTCGAACCGCTCACCGTCGAGAACGAGCAGTCGAGAGTGGCCGGCGTCGAGGTCCAGAGCGACGGTGAGCACGACGCCCGCGTCCGCGCCATCAGCCACGCCGGGGACGAAAATCGGCTCGCTGAAGTAGTCGCCGCCGGCTTCGAACTCGACCACGCCACCGGTCTCCACGTCGTATTTCAGCACACCGGTGGCCCACTCGGTCGCCGGCTGATCCAGACTCATCGCGTAGACGTAGCGGTGGGGCCGACACCACTGCGCCGGCGAGATCGTCGGCAGCCCGGTCCCGTCGTCGTACAGCATCGCCCGGCTCACGCTCGCGTCGCCGGTCCCGTATCGCGCCGTTCCCGTCACGCCACCGAGGTCGACGATGAACCGTTCGAGGCGCCCGGCGATGGCGTTCAGCTCTCCGTCTCGAAGGCTGTCGAGGGCGAGTTCGCCGATGGTCGTCGCGTCCGGGACCGTCTCGATGTCGAGGATCAGTTCCGTCCCGCCGTCACGCTCGAAGGCGTTGACGTGGTGGAACCCGAAGACGGGGTCCGTGACCGGCTCCGCGACCACCTCGCCGCTATCTCGGTCGACGACGACGATCCGCGTCCCGCGATCCGGTTGCCACTCGAACTGCTCGATAAACGGCGCCTGTCGGCCCGGTTTGAAGAAGGTGAGCGGATCGACCCGGAGCGGAAACTCGGTGAGGACGACGAAATGCGGAGTCAACGCGAAACTGTGCATGTACGCCGGCGCGTCCGTCTCGACGCTCCCGACGTGGCGGCGCTCGTCGTCGGTCGTCAGGGCGAAGACGTGGTAACGACTGGTGCGCCCGAACGCCGTCTCGACGTTGAACAGCGTCCCCGTCGCGGGGTCACGCTTCAGGTGCGCACACGCGAGGTGGCCGGTGGGCTCCGGCCCGTCGTACTGGAAATGCCCCTCGACAGCGAGGGTGTTCGGGTCCACCACGACTGCACGCGGCGACTCGGTCAGCGCGAGATACCGGTTGCCCACCCGCTCGACGATGATGTTGGTGTTGTCGTACGGGTCGGTGAGAAAGCCCCTGAGACGGTCCCGGAGGGTCGTCTCGCCGGTAGCGAACCCGCCGCTGAACCCCCCCGCCCGAGCCTCTTCGTAGGCGTCCGTTTCGAGGAACCGATTCCGGTAGTGGACGGCGTCTGTACCCCCGTCCACGGCGGCCCCCGCCCGGTTTCCGGGATCGAAGGTGAATCGGTAGCACATCGCCAACCCGTCGAACCAGTGGTCGACACCGTCCCCCTCGGCGAGCGAGAAGGCCCCGGGGCCGTTGCGGATGAGACTCCCAGTGAGCCACTCGGGCAGCGATCCCTCGACGGGAAGCGACGCCGCCCGCTCGTCGTCGAGGGAGTGGAAACCGGGGTGGTCCATGTCCGGACGGACGGGCGGCGGCGAGTAAACGGTGTGGGTGAGACCTGTCCACCGGTCGTCGTAGTATCGGTGTCACGGTCTCCTCGAAAGCATTATGTACGATAAAATTCATTTTTCCGACAATGGGAGATCAAAGCGAATCGGCATCCGACGGGACAGATCCGGAACGCCTACGGCTTCTGATCCAGCACCTCCAGCTGGCGTTTCCGGGCAAGTTCGTTCTCGTCGCGATCGCTGTAACCTCGTTTCTGATCATCGGTGCGTACGCGAGGATTACGTTCGGAGGCGATCTCCCGTCGCTGGCCGCCGGCGGCGTCGCCGCCGCCCTCGCAACCGCTGGAATGTTACGTCAGTGAACATGGCGATTCCGTGGTGGATTCATACGTCGGTTTTCGTTCTGGGGCTGATTCTGAGCGTATGTGGACTCGGCTACATCTACCGTATCCACTCCAATCCAGGGGTCGAACTCGACGACGTATTCTTCGTCGTATTTTTTAGTTTCACGAGCGCCATGGCCGTGTTTCTGTACTTCATCCCCTCGGCGTGGGCCTTCTTTCCGTTCGAACCGCTCCCCTGGGGCCCGACTCCCCTCTTCCAGAAACTGGCGAATTTCTTCGGCGCCGTCGCGGCGACGATCGTCACGTTCTACGGGTGGATTAGTCGGCTGCGATAGAGCCGAGATTGCGACATCTGTATGCCGCTGGGGAGAGCGATCGAGGAACTCGGACACAGCAAAGAGCGGAATGGCGTCCCTCCGGATTTGAGCTTCCGAAGGATTCGCTGGCGCTCGTCTCTCGACATGCCACTCTCAGGGAGAGAGACAGCTCGATCTTCAGTTAGATCGTCGAATCCGAATGTACCGCGCCTCGCTCCGCTCGGCGCGGTATCACTGCTGGCGAACGGAGTGAGCCAGCAGGGAGTTTTTCGCCAAGTTTTTGCAAGGAGCGGTTCCCGCAGGCTCGCGAAGCGAGCCGAGGAAACCCGACGCAGCAAAAAGTGGGAACAATGCCGCCTCCCCGATTTGAACGGGGGACAGCGTCTCTCTGTCCGTCTCGTTGCTCCCCACGTACTGTGCTACGGTGGCGCGCACTTCGACCCTGAACCGGTTGGGCGCTTCGGTGATTGAAATGCAACAGGAACTCGAACATATCACGCCGGAGCGCGCAAAGGAAATGTATCTTGACGCCCGGAAACACGAAGTGTCAGAGAGTACTCTCGGCGGGTACCATTACCGTCTCAAACACTTCATTCGCTGGTGCGACGAGAAGGGTATCGACAATATGAATGACTTGACCGGTCGGAGTCTTCAGGAGTTCCGAACGTGGCGACGAGACGACGGCGACCTGAAGCCGGTCACGCTTGAAGGGAATCTTGACGCTCTACGGGTGTTCATCCGTTGGTGTGAGTCGTACAACGCTGTCCCCGAGGGACTACACGACAAAATCATCATGCCGACGCTCTCGAAGGAAGACGAACAGAGCGAGAGTATCCTGACGGCGGAAGAAGCCGAATCCATAATCGAATATCTACGGCGGTTCGAGTACGCTTCACGGGGCCACGTTATCCTCGAACTGCTGTGGCATACTGGAATGCGTCTCGGAGCGCTTCAGGCTCTTGACGGTGAAGACTACGACGACAAGAAAGAGGTGCTAACCGTCCACCATCGACCCAAGAAAGGCACCCCTCTGAAGAATGGTGACGAGGGCGAGCGTCACGTCGTTCTCGGTGGTGACGTGTGTAGTGTCATTGACGCCTACATCGAACACAATCGTTACGACGTGACGGACGAGGAAGGGCGAGAGCCACTACTCACGACCAGACAGGGACGTATGGTCGGTTCGTCAATTCGGGACGCTGTCTACGAAATAACCCGACCGTGCTACTACGCGGGGGACTGTCCGAAAGGACGTGACATGGAAGAGTGCGAGGGTACGCACTACGATGGATATAGCAAGTGCCCGCTAAATGTCTCTCCCCACGCCATTCGGCGCGGGAGTATCACTCACCATCTATGTGAAGATGTGCCGGAGAAGGTCGTCAGCGACCGTATGAACGTTGGTCAGGACGTATTGGACAAGCACTACGACAAAAGAAGTGAGGCACAACGAGCCGAACAGCGGCGTGGGTACTTGGACGAGGTATAAAACCAGCCGCCGAAACGGATTCCCTCTTCGCGCACTCACTATACCACTATGAGCGACGAGAACCCGGACGTGAAAATCCCCGAAGACGAGCAAGACCTTATCGACCAGTTGGAAGGCGAGAGCGGTCGGGAACTACCCGAGCAAGAGAAGAATTTGGCAATCGCACAGGCGAAATTGATTGGTGATTTGTGAGAGGTGCCGACTCGACTCACCTACTTAAATTTGAAAAGACACCCCCAACTCTTTCCTCGCTATTCCACCCCGAAAATCGGACATTCAGAGAGAGGCCGAGAGGGGCGAGGGGGGTTCGCGGTTACAGACGAGTTCATTGAACCACCGACCCCACCGAACGGTCTACAGGGATACCCCCAGTCCAGATCCCCGTCTTTGGCCCGACCCCCCGACAGTCCCCAGTCTCCTACCCCCACCCCCTGACCCCAGTAGCCACAGGGTGCTGACAACGCTCACTCTCCTGTGCGACAAGTACGTCAGTAGGGGTACTGTGACTGGCTCCCGGCTACTGGTGTGTGGAACTGGGGCCTGCTTCGAGAACGACTTTCAGTTAATTAGACTGATATTTGATAGGATATTCCCTGTTTCGGGGGTCATTCCGAGATAGGGAATAGCCAGAAAGAGTGCCAAACCAATTTCGAGGGTTCGGGTTTCAAATTTCATTCCCCGATTTGGAATGGTCGGAGTGTGACGACGAAATTTCAACCTCAATGTCTCTTACCGTACTATACTACTGTAAGAGGGATTGAGGTTGAATTAGGATACCCACGAATATTCGTCTGGCTTACGACCCTTGGTGGCGTGCTTGACGACCCATTCCTGTTCAATAAACGAGTCTCTCGCTCGGCGTGCGGTATTTTCCGAAACGCCTACTTGGGTCTGAATGTCGTTCATGGTCACCCGATTACCGCTTTTGTCCCGAATATACCGGGCGACCGCTCTTCGACCGCTTGCGTTGGCGGAGAGAATATCCATCGGGGAAGCGTGGGCAACGAGTCGATTGTTTCGTAGCCATTCAGGGACAGCAGTCGTGTTCAGGACTACCGTAGCATTTCGACAGTCGAAGCGAGTCGCCCACTTCCCTATGCGAGACTCACAGAATTGGCGTCGAATCTCGTCACCAGTTTCCCCAAACGACTGGTTTTGATTCGGGTTCCGAACCGATTTCCCCGCAAGCGCACCCCACAGTTGGAACTCTTCGTTTCGGGGACGTGGTGACCCATTGAGAATGATAAGCGGAGATTTGTCGGTAATAACCGAACCACCACGACGATACTGAATCACATTCTTGGCGTCGGCATTGAGCAAGGCGGGCTGTTTCGACCGGTAGCGTCCGAGCGCATTCTTCGTACTGACGACGATAGGTGGCTTTCCGAACTCGGCGATCGCCCACACAGCGATACTCGCGTCTCGTCCCGGGGTCACATTGTTGCCCTCATACGGTTTCCGACTCGTCGCGGTCTGAACTACCTTGACGCCCATAGCGCTCCGAAGGAACTCGGCGGTCTCGTCGTCAGAGTACATGGGCTGGTGGTCGAAATTCGTCCCATAGTAAAGTCGCCACATCCACGGCGTCGGGGCTATGTCGAATGCGACGACGCTGTTGGCCTTGGTGAAATCCGGAACGTCAAGCACGTAGATTGTATCCTCTTCAGGCGTCTCACCGGGCTGTCGAACCACGCGCGTCCGGTAGTAATCGACCCCACCAATATCGAAGGGGTCACCGCCTACCGGGGGGCGATTCTTCGGATAGTGTTTATTCACTATGTCCTTTTCATGCTTGAACGAAGTTTCCCACTCATTGTCGAGTTCTTCGGTGTGTAGCAACCCAAAGACGGCTTGTGGCGCTAAATGGTGGCCGTCTTTGTCGATAGCATAGCCGAACTCTTCGTCGTCCGTGGACGGGTCAATCGTCCCGTCTTCGTAGTCCAATATGGACGGCACACGGCCTGAATCTCGATTTTGAATGAAATCGCTGTAGCCAGTGAATTGGGTGTTCCTGTCGAGGTAGGCGTCAAGCGCCCTCGATGGATTTTCAATTTTGGTTACATATGCGTCTCCGCGAAGAGAGCAAGTGAAGACAACGCGGTCTTCGAGAACACTGTCCATATAGGCGTGCCGTGGATTTGCGAGAACGACTTGTTCAGTAAACTCCGGTCGATTCCAAGTGGTGAATGGGCAGTTGGGACAGCATGGTAAGTCCCGAGTCTTGTGAAGTAGACCGAGTGGAATCTGCTTCGCGGCGCTCTTCAATTTCTCCTTGACCGTATCATTATGTTTTCCCGCGTAAGTGGGGCACCTCTGATATTGTGAACAAATCTCTCGTGTCGAAAGGTTGAGCGCACGACAACGCCGCTTCATACGATTCAATTGAGAATCTGTGGGGGCGACAAAGACAATTTGAAGATCGTGAGCGGCGACGAGTTCGGGAATGAGTTCTTCTGGATGAACAGTCGGCGGGGCCTGTACAAGACGATCTTCGCCGTCCAGTGGGCCTTGTAGAAGGAGTTGCTTTGTTTTGGCGACAGCATGATTGCGACTGATCGGACTGTTCGATAGGCTCTTGCCGCTTGGATTCGTAGCAGACATGTCTGGGTTATCCACGACACCCGGCGTCACCGACAAAGGGAATCCTTGGTCAGTTTCCCTTTCAATTCATCCTTGGAGATTTTCCCGATAGCGGTGTATTCGGCTGTCGATATAGATTATATGCTATCCCTCCGTAAATGGCTTTTGTGGGCCGTCTATCCCCCATTCTGGGACGATTGATGATAGGGATACTGTGAGCAAAATGTTGACCAAACAATCACTGATAGGGCTACTGTCAGAACGACTCACCGGCTGGTGAGAACAGTCTTTGGAACTCTTCGACAACCTTGCGCTCGTCGGTGTCATTAGTCAAGTAACGACCAACCAGTTATTTTTAGTTTAAGTTTAGCATAAAATAATTATAGTATTAGGGGAATGATTGGCACTGGTATCAGCGTGAATAGGGCCTAATCGAAATAGAAAGTCAATTGGCTACGATTCAAATATGCGCAGTGAACTCAATATTATGGGATAAAAAGCCCATATGAATAGCACCCAATTTGCTACTCCTACGAATATTATTGAAAGAACAGGTAGTGGAGTACCGGCCGTCAACGGTGCCTCCTTTGGTAAATAAATTCCAATAGTCTGATCAAAAATAGGGGTTGATGATAGGCTACCTAACAATATCTGAATGAACAGATAACAGGCACCTAAAATGCTTGCTCCCCAAGCGTAGATTTTCAGACGAAATAAACCTGCTTGAGTATATCCCAACCAAGCGATTGCAATTATGACTGGCAACCATCGATACGTGTACAAGGTCGGGTACGTGAGTAACATGGGACAAAGAACAACAACAGAGCGCAGTGACTCGATCTCAAAATCACCAAATAATGCCCATAACACCACGAGACCTACCGAAATGAAGAATATTATTCCAGCTAATTGCTCGGCAGGAATTGGGGTGAGGTATCCAACGATCCATGCCGGATGACTTTCAGTAATTCCAGAGCGTCCACTTCGTAGCCCAAAACTGTACTCTGGATTTAGGAAGGCACTTATTGCACTTTTGTAATCAACTGTAAGCAACAATAAATTTATGAAAATTACCGGTAATGCACCTTTCAATATGTCTTTTCTGGCTTCTGGACGGCGAATAAATGGGGGAACCAACATCAAGGCAGGATATATTTTAATAGTGGCACCGAAGACCGTACCCGCCCCGAAGAGCGCCCATTTCTTGCGCGTAGCCGCAATTACAGCGGCACCAACACCAAGTGCAACCAGTGCGTCACTCTGTCCCCAAACATAGACGCCAATTATTGTAAGTGGATTAATTAAGATGAATAAAATCCATTCTTTTATTTCATCTCCCTCAAACACTTCAGAATTAGAATATCCGAAGTAGGCTAATAATGCCAGACTCAATGCAAATAGAATGTTAACAGCAAACAACGAATACCAAGTAGGTGAAACAGACAGGCCGAGGATATGAATAGGGAAAAGAAAAATTGCCATAATAAAGTAAGGTAGCGGAAAGTATGATGGTGCAGGATTAGAATATAGAGTTCCCTCACCGTAAAAAACAGATATCATACTAAAGTATGAATTGGCATCTGAATGGTGGTATGAAAACATTCCAACGGCAGATACAAATATTGCGTATATAACAAACAAATATAAAATCTTCCGTCGCTTGTTTTTTCCATTCATTTGCATACGGAAGGCGCCAAAACTTGTAGTTAGTAATAAAAATCCTATGGCGAGGCTTACTAAAGACCACCATATTTGCAGGTCTAATACCGGAATTACAAATGCAACACCTGTAATAATACTGAATAAAAAGGTAATATAACCGAGACGGGCCGACACGTGCTCTAATTTAGTCAGCACTATCTCTACCTAATAAGGGTGCTGGGTTTTATATTTTCGATACTTCCCAAGGTAATTCCGCTCGCTTCTGTGGTGACCGTTCTGACGAGTCGATAGGGCACTCCTTATCACATCGGTCACAGATGTGGCCACACTGTACGCCGTTCAGAGCCGCCGCCGGAGACAGTCGGCTCATTCGCCCTCACCCGGAAGGTCGCGCTGACCGTCTCGCACGCAAGACCAGCACGGGAAATCGTCGGGGAGTTCGTCGCAATCACACTCGGGACTGTCGTCGGCTTCGTCGGTGACGAACTCTTCAAGGAGTACAAACAGGGCGTAACCGGCTGACGTGAGAGCGATAGAGATACTGATTTGACGCCGTTCAGAACCGCGAGACGGCCCCGAGAAAATAGTATGTTAGCATAGAGGGCGAACAGCCTCGCTCTCGAAGCCGCTCAAGTCGTTGGAGAGCATTCCACAAAAGGTGGGGCAATCCTCTCGATTAAGTAACGAGCGCTTGCACGCGGCGTCACGCACCTCTCGTAGTTTGCTACGGTGAATGATTTGTCTCAAACCTCGAAATTAGCACGTTGGGGTACTATACTTCGTAATCCTTCTCGAAATGGGGGAAGGACTGAAAGGGCCACAGCCCGTACAATGTAATGAAGCGCCCGACGGCACAGGGTGCGTGCTGTAGCCGGTTCAAATCTCGCGGGAAAATTCGGTGTTATAGGGCCGAATCCCTATGCCGTATTGCGAATCCAATCCGCGCGAAAAAGATATGCCGCCTCCCCGATTTGAACGGGGGACAGCTCGATCTTCAGTCGAGTGCTCTCCCAGTCTGAGCTAAGGCGGCGCAGTTTCGACGAAGAGGATAGTAGTCAAAAGGATTTCGAAACGCGGCAGGGAGTCGGGGTCATACTGCCGGCTGTAACTGTTTCAAGATATTCGCCATCTCGAGATGGCGAATATCTTGATTGACTTACAGCCGACAGTGTCAAGACACGTCGCGTCGTTCGGTGAACGTCCGCGTCCCATTCGCCGTCCGGATCGTCGTCTCGATCCGAATGACACCGTCGTTGGCCTCGATACGCGCGGCGTCGGCGTACCCCACTTCGACCGTCCGCGTCCGCGTCACGGTGTCGCCAGCCGGAAGCCGACCCACCTCCGATCGACCCTCCCAGACGAGGGCACCGTCGGTCGTCACCGTCGTCACGACGCGCACGTTACGTGCCGCCGCCTCACCCTCGTTCGACAGCGCGACGGTGACATCGCGACACCGTCGCCCACAGGACTCGATGGACCGAACCTGCATGGTGGTCGCGGGGGTATCGGTCGTCTCGTTCGGGCCCACCGTCGTCGTGGGCGCCGTCGCCGATAGGTCACTCTCGGCCGTAGTCGACCCGCCGACCGGCACCATTCCGAGAGCGACGGCCGCGAGAAGCACCACGGCGACGCCGCCGAGCAGCGCCAAGACCCGGCTGTCGAGCGACGGGAGCAGGGCAGTCGCGGCGCGCGACGCCACCGCTGTCGACTCGTCGCCCGTGTCGTCGGCCGCCGCTGTCGACTCGTCGCCCCCCGAACCCATGCGCCGACCTTGACCACCGGCACCGATAGCTCTGATGGCTACCGGGGCGAGAGGCTTTTGCTCGTGTCACGCCAACGCACCACATGTCCGAGTCGTTCGTCTGCCCCATCTGCGAGCACGCGTGCAAGAGCCGAAACCACCTGCGTGAGCACCTCCACGACAGCCATCACAAGAGCGACATCATCGACCGGTATCTGGCAGAACTACAGTAGCCGTGGAAACAGTGCCGAACGCTACGACAGAGTGATCACGCCGGGAGCCGGTAGATGTCGACGTTGGCACCCGTGCCAGCGTCCCGTTCGGCGGCTGTCACGAGCGCGTCGCGGGCGGTGGTCGCCGCCTCGTCGAGTGTCGCGTCGGCGTCGTGGCTCGCTTCGAGAGCCCCCAGCGCGACCGACGCGCCGCTCCCGAACGCCGCCAGCACATCGTCGGTGACGCCCCCATCAGCCGCGACCGCCCGAAGGGACGGAACACTCCCGTCGTCACGGGCAGCGACGACGGCCGACACGTCGAACTCAACGGTGAGGTCGCTCGCCATCCGGGTCAGCGGATCGATACCGACCGTGCCGCGTTCCGTACGGTACGCGCGAATCTCGCCGTCGAGTCGGTCGACGAAGCCGTCCACGTCGGTGCCGACGACGGCCACACCGAGGCGTCCGAAGTCGAACACGTGCTGGCGGGAGCAACTGCGGACGTGCCCCTGACTCACGGCCACACGGTCACCCGCGAGGACGACGCCACCCGCGCACGTCACGCCGAGGACGGTACTCATGGACGTGCGTTGGACGGGAAACGGCGTAGGCGTGTCGGCTATCCGACGAGGTCGTCGACCAGCGCTTCGGGATCGAACCGGTCGAGGTCGTCGTAGCTCTGCCCGGTGCCAAGAAAGAGGACGGGCTTGCCGGTCACGTAGGCGACGGAGATGGCGGCGCCACCCTGCGAGTCGGCGTCCGCCTTGGTCAACACCGCGCCATCGATTTCGGCGGCGTCGTCGAACTGCTTTGCGCGCTCGACGGCGTCCTGTCCCGCCACGGCTTCGTCGACGAAGAGCGTGAGGTCGGGCTCGACCACACGGTCGATCTTCTCGAGTTGGGCCATCAGGTCGCTGGAAGTGTGGAGCCGACCGGCGGTGTCGCCGAGGACCACGTCCATGTCGTTGGCCTCGGCGTACTCCACGGCGTCGTAGATGACCGCCGCGGGGTCGCCGCCCTGTTCGTGGGCGATGAGGCGCTTGCCGAGCGCGTCGGCGTGCTCCCGGATCTGCTCGTTGGCACCGGCGCGGTAGGTGTCGCCGTTCGCGAGCACGGAGGAGTAGCCCCGTTCCTCCAGATATCGGGCCATCTTCGCGATGGTCGTGGTCTTGCCGACACCGTTGACACCGGTGAAGACGATCGTCACCGGCTTCTCGGCTTCGGCGATGCGCTCCTCGAAGTCGAACTGGCCGACGCTGATGACCTCCAGCAAGGCGTCACGCAGGGCATCTTGTACGAGATCACCCGTACTCGCCATCTGGGATTTGGTCTCGCCGATTAGGTTCGAGCGGATCTGATCGAGGATCTCCTCGGCGACGCCCATCTCCACGTCACTTTCGAGCAGGGCCATCTCTAGGTTCCAGAGCGGGTCCTCCAGATCCTCCTCTTCGAGGACGACCTTGCCGGTGGCGAAGGCCTTGGCCCGCTTAAGGCGGCCGGGACTATCGGAGTCTCCCTCGGCTTCAGCCTCGGCGGCGTTCCGTTCGGACTCGCTGTCCGGCTCTACCTCCGCTTCGGGGTCGGGGTCGGGGTCGGCTTCAGCCTCGGGTTCCGCTTCGACTTCAGCCTCGGCGTCAGCACTCTCCTCGACGTCGCTCCGGAAACTGTCCAGTTTCTCTTTCAGTCCATCGAACATCGCCCGCTACTCGGATTCGTCCTGCTGTTGCTGCATCTGCTGCATCTGCTGTTGCTGCATCTGCTGTTGCATCTGCTGGGCCTGCTGTTCGATCTCCTCGCTCTCGGATTCGAGTTCGGAAATCTCGTCCTGCACGTCGTCGATCCGGTCGTCGAGGACGTCCCGCTTGCGTTCGAGCGCGTCGACGGCATCGGCCTGTTCCTGCTCGGCCGCGTAGCCGCCGCCGAGGTCGACGATCACTTCGTCGATGTCCTGTACTTCGGCACGGAGGTAGGCGCCGCCTCCGAGGGGGACCTGCACGGTGGAGCCGCTGTCGAGCGTCTGGATGGCCTCGATGGCCTCGTCGATCTCGGACTGGCGGCGCTGGAGGTCTTCGATCTCGGTTTCGAGCTCTTGGATCTCCTCGTCGATTGCTTCGAGTTCCTGCGAGAGCTGCTGGAGTTGCTGCTGACCGCCACCCATCATGCCGCGCTCACCCCACTGATCTCCACCTGGGTGCGTTTGAGACCGTGTTCACTCCCGAGCTGCGAGAGCGTGTGCTCGCGCGCGACATTCTCGTTAGGGGCCTCGATTGTCTTCTCGAACTCGCGGTGTCCGGTTCGATCCTGAAAGCGCCCGCTGACGACGAACTGACTCATGTACCGAAGGGTCGTGAGGAAGCGGGAAGTATCTTCCTACTGGCGCTCGATGTAGCCGAGCGTCTCCTCGATTCGGCCCAGCTCCGGGCCGGTGGTGTCGGTGCCGACGACGTAGCCAGAGTCGTTGGCGACGAGACCGCTCCCGACGAGCGGTGCGCCGTAGTTGACGGTCCCGATGTCGGCCCGTACGTCGAGGACGTCTTCGATCGCCTCAAGCTCCGGTTCCCGGGATTTTGGGTGACAGAGGACACCCTCGTTGGTCGCGACGGCGGCGGTGCCGACGGTCCGTACGTCGGCCAAGTCGCCACGTTCGACTGGCACGTCGAGCGCCGACTGCACCGTCTGGACGGCCTCACGACTGAGATCGGGGTGGACGTACGCGCCGTAGTCGTTCGCGAGGACGACGTTGCCGGCGGCGTTGATGCGACCAGGGAGTTCCATCACGGGGAGTCCCGTCGCCTCCTCGATGGCGTCCATCTCACGGTCGGTGGCACGACTCGAAACGAGCAGGCCACTCTCGTTGCCGACGGCCAGGGCGCCGACGGTGCCGGAGCCGCCTACCGTCGTCGTCACTGGCTCGACATCGAGTTCCGCCGCGATGTCGGCGACGGTGTCTTCGTCGGCGTCGGATCGCACGAGCAGACAGTCGTTCGTCGCGCGGGCGAACACCCCGACGTAGGACGATCCGGCGAAGGAGGCGCGTAACACGTTAGTCGGCGGTCTCGGCTTCGACGATCGGTTCCCCGTCCTCGACGAAGCGGGCCGCGCGGACTCGAAGCTTGCTCGGCGGGTTGTTCCGCCCCTGATCCCACACCGCCTCGTTGATGCTGGGGTCCAGGCGAACCTCGCTCTCGTCCACCTTGAAATGCTTCGCGAGGTGACCACGGACGAGCGACATCGCCTTGTCGGCCTGTTTGTTCGAGGGCGCTGCCTTGGCGTCGCGGAGCGGGACGGTGACGACGCGCTCCTCGAAGTCGTTGGCGCTCATTTATTCGTCCGTGTCGTTCCGACGCCAGTTGCGCCGCTTGGGGTTGCGCGTCACCTGACGGTCCGTCTTGAGCATGACCCACGCGGGAACGCGGCTGTTCTGGTTCTCCAGTTTCGCGAGACGCTTCTTTTTCGCCTTCGATTTCTTACCCATAGTGGCCATCACTACCCAGCGCCCGCATAAAATCTTGTTCTTTCGAGCGTCGGAGACAACGCCCGCGCGGGCGACAGGTGTCGGGGTGCACCGATCAGTCACGAACTCATCACTCTGTCTCCCCGTGCGAAGGTGGTTCTATATCGCGATACGGAATATATCGACGCAAACGAGACTGCAGCGTCTGCGAGACGGCGTCGTGCCGGTGACTCGACGGTACGGCGACCCCACCGCCATCGATGTGCCGACTCGGACGAGGAACGCGAGTGCCACGACCGGTCCGCCGGGGGGAGCGGGCGCGCTCGAACACGGACCCACTGTTGATTGTCGTCCGCATCCACGTCGTCAAGGGGCGCGGCCCCACGATAAATCACATATCGCTATACAGAAAGAAGAGGTTGGAAGTTGAGACGACACTGGATTTATCGAGGCGGTAATGCGTGAATTTGACCGAGTCGATCAGGGAGAATCACCGCAAATCACACTCCAAGTGGCCATTCTTGTTATACTTCCAATCGTAAGGGCGAATTTTCGAGACATCCAAAAGTGATCATCTTGATCCACTCCTGCAGGCGCTCGACCGGATGGAGGCGATCGTTGATACTGTCGGCTGTAACCGTTTCAAGATATCCGTCACCCCGGGATGACGGATATCTTGAAACGGTTACAGCCGGCAGTATGAGGACACATTGACGCTTGCTCGCTAGGGCGACACGATAAGCGAAACCGAGTCGATCAGTTTGACTGACTTCGTCGGGAAGTGCTGGGCGACAGTAGACACGGACGACGCGACCATCGAGATCATCGACGAAATGACCTTCCAAGGCGATCCCGACCGGTTGCGGCACGTTTTCGAAAATCTGTTCGGGAATGCTGTCGAACACGGTGGGTCCGACGTGACCGTTCGTGTCGGATATGACGATGAACGGAGAATCTACGTCGAAGACGATGGGCCAGGAATTCCAGTCGAAAAGCGCGAAGAAGTGTTCGAACCGGAGCATTCGTCGGCGCATGGTGGCACTGGGTTCGGGTTGGCCATCGTAAAACGAATCGTGGAAGCCCATGGCTGGAAGCTGTCCGTAACTGATGGAACTGATGGTGGAGCACGGTTTGAGTTCGAGATAGTGGAACAGGGAGAGTTCGTGTGATTATCTGGACAAGGTCGTCGCCTATGCATCGAGAAGAACGGCCTCAACTACTTGACCCGGTCATTCCGTATCGCGATATGAGATTTATCGAGGAGCTACGCGGGCGTCAGGTACCCGTTCGCGTCGGGCGGATGTCCGGGAAGTGGCGAGGTCGCACGTGCCAGCCGTGGAGCCACCAGCGACACACTGTAACGGTTCACCGGTGGTCCGCCAACGGGTCGGTGAACCACCGGTACTGACCCACGACGATCCGATCAGAGCGGGAATCGGGAGAGGGTGCGGTACTCCGGGCCGTCGTCGGTGAGCGTGCTCTCGGTGAGCCGAACTTCGGACACACCCATCCGGCCGACAGTGGGATCGACCTCGCGCACGACCCGCTGGACTGCACTCTTACCCCGGGCGTCGTCCATCCGGGCGAGCGTGACGTGCGGCGTAAACTCGTGATCCGCGGGATCGAAACCGATGGCCGTCGATTCGCGTTCGACCGCCCCGTGGAGCCGGGCGAGTTCCGGACCGCCCTCGCGGACGCCGGCCCAGACGACGCTGATGTAGTCGAGCGACGGGAAGACGCCGAAGCCGCCGACGAGCATCTCGAAGGGGTCGACGCTGGCGTCGGTGACAGCCGTCGTCAGAGCAGCCTCCACCGCGTCGAGGCGGGCGGGGTCGACCTCGCCCAGAAACTTGAGCGTGACGTGGGCGTCATCGGGATCGACGAGACGGAGACTTCCGGTGTCGGGGAGTCGGGCCTGAGCGTCCGCGACCCCCTCGGCCAGTCCGTCGAGATCGACGCTGACGAACAGTCGCATAGCTGGAGATGAGCGGCGGCTATTCCTAATACTGCCGGCTGTGAGTCCATCGAGGCGGTGACGCAGGCCTTAACCGATACGCCACCGAAACGGACGTATGGACGACGATCGCCCCCACAAGTTCTCGGAAGGGCAGGGGTTCGACGAGGACTACGAGGAGTTCTCGCTCGACCCGCCCGAACTCTCGGTCGACCCGACGCAGGTCGACCCCGTCGACTCGCGGGTGTTGACCGACATGCTCGACGAACGCAACGTCGCCAGCGATCAGGTCGACGCCGAGCGTCTCATCGACGTGGGGCTCTCCTACATGGGGATCAACCGCTTCGAGGAGGCAACGGGGACGTTCGAACGGGCGGCGCAGTTCGCCGACGACGACCTGATCGAACAGGAGGCGTGGGTGAACAAGGGCGCCGCCCACGCCCAGCTAGAGGAGTTCGACGAGGCGGTCGGCGCCTACGAAGAGGCGCTCGCCATCGACGAGGACTCCGAACACGCCGCCGAGGCACACACGAATCTCGCGTACGCGCTCTGGGAGTGGGGACGGACCGAGCAGGCGCTCGAACACGCGGAGCGCGCCGTCGAGGTCGATCCTCGGTTCGCGCAGGCGTGGTACAATCGCGGCTTCTTCCTCTCGGAGCGTGGCCTGCACGAGAACGCCATCGATTGCTTCGACAACGCCATTCGCCTCGGGATGCGCACCGCTGGCGTGCTGGAGGAGAAAGCCATCGCGCTGGAGGAGACGGGACAGACCGAAGAGGCCGAACGCGTCCAAGAACAGGCCGAAGAGCTGCGCGAAGAGGCCGAACGCGAACTGGTCGAGGATCAGTAGATGTTAGTTCGCGAGCGCGACACCCCCGAGGGACTGCTCGTCGCCGTCTGTGACGAGGAGTGTCTCGGCGAAACGTACGGCGACGGCGAGGTGTCCCTGACAGTGACCGAGGAGTTCTACGGGGGCAAAGAGCGCGACCGGGACGAGGTGATCGACTCGCTGACCCGGGCTTCGGTCGCCAACCTCGTCGGCGAGCAGTGTGTCGGCGTCGCCATCGAGGCAGGGCTGGTCGACGAGGACCGCGTCCTCGACCTCGGAGGGACGCTCCACGCCCAACTGCTCTGGCTCTAGGTGAACGATCCTTCCAGTTGGTCCACGTCGGACATGGCGCCGACGGGCACGTAGTGGGTTTCGCCCGAATCCCCGGTGGGGTTGATGCGAATCCAGTAGGAGCGGTCCGGGCTGACGTCGAACACCACGGCACCGGTCTTCGAACTGCCGGAGAGCACCGTCGCGGTGCCGATGGGCTCGACATCGATGCGCGGATCGTCGCCGATCTTCGGCGTCACGGTGTCGTGGAGATACCGGATCTGCTCCTCGTTCCAGGCGAGGAAGTTGTTGTTGGGGAACGAGATGGCGCTGTCCCGCGGGTTCGAGAGTTCGAGGACGACGATCAGGAAGGTGCCGTCGGCGGTGGAGTTGTTCGCGCTGCTGCCGACCTGATCGGCGCGGAAGAGGTCGATGACCCGGTAGCCGATCGCCTCGTTGCCGGAACCGACGGTGAACGACTCCCCGAGGTCGTGGGTCGGGCCGTCGGGACCGGGCGTCTCGGTCGCGGTCGGTTCCGCCGTCTCGGTCGCGGTCGGTTCCGCCGTCTCGGTCACGGTCGCCGTCGCCGTCTCGGTCGCGGTCGCCGTCGCCTCCGCCGTCCCCGTCGGCGTCGACTCTCCACCGCCACCGCTACAGCCGGCGAGCGCCCCTGCAAGAACCGTTCCACACGCTGTTAGAATCCGTCGACGTTCCATAGACACGTTACGAGTGAGTAAGCGTAAAGAAGTTGTCGTCTACCGAGTCGACACGCCGGAGTGTAACCGGATTCGGTTCAGCGAGGGATGAGACACCGAAGGGGTGTTATCCCTCCGGGCCGTACCCGCGCCCAATGGGAGTGCAGGAACCGTATCCAGTCGACGTAGAGGCCATCCGGGCCGATTTCCCCATCCTCGACCGGAAGGTCGGGGGTGACGTGGAGACGCCCGGAGAGGGCCCCGACGACGACACGCCGCTGTACTATCTGGACAACGCCGCGACGAGTCACACGCCCGATCAGGTGGTCGACACGATCAGCGAGTATTACCGAGGGTACAACGCCAACGTCCACCGTGGCATCCACCAGCTGAGTCAGGAGGCCTCGGTCGCCTACGAGGAGGCCCACGACACGGTGGCCGACTTCATCGGCGCCGACGGCCGGGAAGAGCTAGTGTTCACGAAGAACACGACCGAAAGCGAGAACCTCGTCGCCTACGCGTGGGGGCTGAACGAACTCGGCCCCGGCGATTCGGTGGTCATGACCGAGATGGAACACCACGCGTCGCTGGTGACGTGGCAACAGATCGCCAAAAAGACCGGCGCGGAGGTGCGCTACATCCGCGTGGACGAGCAGGGCTATCTCGATATGGACCACGCCGCCGAGTTGATCGACGACTCGACGGAGCTGGTGTCGGTGGTCCACATCTCGAACACGCTGGGGACGGTGAATCCGGTGGCGGACCTGGCCGACCTGGCCCACGAGCACGACGCGTACATCTTCGTCGACGGCGCGCAGTCCGCACCCACCCACCCCGTCGACGTGAAGGCCATCGACGCCGACTTCTTCGCGTTCTCGGGGCACAAAATGTGTGGCCCGACCGGCATCGGTGCGCTCTACGGCAAAGAGCACGTGCTGGAGGAGATGGACCCCTATCTCTACGGCGGCGACATGATCCGCCGAGTCACCTACGAGGACTCGACGTGGGAGGACCTGCCCTGGAAGTTCGAGGCGGGTACCCCCTCCATCTCGCAGGGCATCGCCTTCGCCGCCGCCGTCGACTATCTGGAGGACATCGGCATGGCGAACGTGCGGGCCCACGAGGAACTCCTCGCGGAGTACGCCTACGACCGCCTGACCGAGTTCGACGACGTGACCATCTACGGGCCGCCGGGCGACGACCGAGGCGGCCTCGTCGCGTTCAACCTCGACGGCGTCCACGCCCACGACCTCTCCAGCATCGTCAACGACCACGGCGTGGCGATTCGCGCCGGCGACCACTGCACCCAGCCGCTCCACGACAAACTCGGCGTCGCCGCCTCCGCTCGGGGCTCCTTTTACATCTACAACACCCGCGAGGAAGTCGACGCGCTGGTCGACGCCGTCGACGACGCGCGCGAGCTGTTCGCGTAGGTCGAACGTCGTTTTTCCTGTTCAGCCGCAGTCACCGAGCAGTCGCTAGCGCCGGTGGCGTCGATAAAAAATCGGGGTCGGTCGGCCGGTCGGTGCGACTCGCGTGTGGCGTCGGTGCGGTGTGGGAAGGGGCGCGCGCCGAACTTACATCGCGCCGCCCATGCCACCCATGCCGCCCATGCCGCCCATGCCGCCGCCCATGCCGCCGGGGCCGCCGGGGCCGCCTTCGTCGCCGCCGTCGTCGCTGCCGCCGCCCTTGAGGTCGCCAGCGGCGATGACGTCGTCGATGCGGAGGATCATGACGGCCGCCTCGGTGGCGCTCTCGATGGCCTGGGTCTTGACACGGAGGGGCTCGACGACGCCCTCGGCGTCCATGTCGACCACGTCGCCAGTGTAGGCGTCGAGGCCGTCGGAGAGGTTGCCTTCACTGTGGCTAGCACGGAGTTCGACCAGCGAGTCGATGGGGTCGAGACCGGCGTTCTCGGCGAGGGTGCGCGGGATGATGTCCACGGCCTCGGCGAACGCCTCGACGGCGAGGGCCTCGCGGCCGTCGACGTCGTCGGCGTAGTCACGCAGGCCGAGGGCGAGTTCCGTCTCGGGGGCACCGCCGCCGGGCAGAACCTTGCCGTCCTCGAGCGTGGTGCGGACGACGCCGAGGGAGTCCTCGACGGCGCGCTCGACTTCGTCGACGACGTGCTCGGTCCCACCGCGGAGGACGAGCGTGACGGACTTGGCCTCGGCGACGTCCTCGACGAAGATGCGCTCGTCGCCGCCGATGTCCTTCTGGGCGACGGAGCCGGCGAAGCCGAGGTCGTCCTCGGTCAGGTCGTCGACGGAGCCGACGACCGTGCCGCCGGTCGAGCGAGCGAGTCGCGAGAGGTCGCTGTCCTTCGCGCGGCGGACGGCGAGGATGCCCTCCTGCGCGAGGTAGTGCTGGGCCATGTCGTCGATACCGCTGCCCACGAAGACGGCGTCGGCGCCGACTTCCTTCAGGTGGTCGACCATCTCTCGGAGCTGCTTCTCTTCCTGGTCGAGGAACTGCTGGAGCTGGTCGGGGTCAGTGACGTTGACCTCGGCGTCGATTTCGGTCTCCTTGATTTCGAGCGAGCCGTCGATCAGCGCGATGTCGGCGTCCTCGACGGCGTAGGGCATGCTGTCGCTGACGCGTTCCTTGTCGACGATGACGCCCTCGATGAGTTCGGAGTTGTCGATGGCGCCGCCGACGACCTTCTCGATCGAGACGTTGTCCGTGTCGACACCATCGTCGTCGCGCACGGCGAGGACGGCGTCGACGAGCAGGTCCGCGAGCTGGTCCTTGGCGCTCTCGGCGCCTTTACCCGTCATCGCCGTCGCGGCGATTTTGACGAGCGTCTCGCGGTCCTCGGCGGAGACGTCGATGGAGTTCTCCTCGAGAATCTCCTTTGCCTTCTCCGCGGCCCGGCGGTACCCCTGGGCCAGCGTCGTCGGGTGGATGTCCTGGTCGATGAGCTCCTCGGCCTCGTCGAGGAGTTCACCTGCGATGACGACGGCCGTCGTGGTGCCGTCGCCGACCTCGTCTTCCTGGGTCTCGGACACTTCGACGATCATGTTCGCCGCGGGGTGGTCGATGTCCATCTCCTTCAGGATCGTGACGCCGTCGTTCGTGACGACGACGCTCCCGCCGGAGTCGACCAGCATCTTGTCCATGCCTTTCGGACCGAGTGTGGTCCGTACGGCTTCCGCCACGGCCTTGCCGGCCGTGATGTTCATCGTCTGGGCGTCCTTGCCCTGGGTTCGCTGGGAATCCTCACCGAGAATAATCATCGGCTGTCCCTGCTGCATTCGCTGAGACATAATCAAGCATTGATTGATTGTGATTCTATAAAAAAGTTGTGTTTCGTCGTATGCGACATCCTGCCGCAGTCACGGGATTAGAGCAATCGACGGATGGCGTGCTTGCGGGGGGATATCGTTCGTCACTCGGTAGCACGGGGCGAAAGGAGGCGCCACTAGTTGCCGGGGGAGTTCGACGGCTGGAGGTCCGCACCGCGAGTCAGTTCGTTGTGTTTGCGTTCGAGGAAGCCGTACACGGCGCCGTGGGGTGCGCCATCGAGCAACATCTCGGCGGCCCGGCGGACGGCCTGCACTTCCTCCGGCTGGCCGATGATGCCCAGTGTGGTGCCATAGATGACCACCTCGGCACCGGAGAGCTCCTCCATCAGCTCCCGCGTCCGGCCGTCCTCACCGATGAGGCGACCCTTCTGTCGCTGGAGGTCGTTCTTGTTTCGCGTGGCCTCGTCGATGTCGATCAGATCGAACATCCGCATGTCGTCGTCGAGCAGGGAGAGCGCCGCGTCGGGGCGAAAGCCGCGACCGATGGCGCGGACGATGTCGGGTGCCACCATCGCGGTGACGGGGTCGCCAACGGCGTCGATGGCGACGCTCCCGCTCTCGGAGTCGATGTCGAGGCGGACCTCGGCGCGCCGCTCGATTTCCCGCATGGTCTCGCCACCTTCGCCGATGAGGACGCCGAGACGGTCCTGCGGAACCTTCACGTGCTGCATACCCGTCGGTACCGGCCGTAGCGATTTAAGAGTTCTCGATGCGGGATTACGGCTCCGCGTCCACCGCGGTCACGAACTCGCGTAACTCGTCGGCGTCCACGTCGATCCCCTGCCGGGTGAAGAAGGCGGCCACGTTCCGGCAGTCCCGATCCAGGAAGTCGCTGGCGTTCGGGTGGTGGACCGTCACTGCCTGCCCCAGATCGATCACGACGAGTTCGCCGTCGTGGATGATCAGGTTGTACTCCGAGAGGTCGCCGTGGACGAGGCCCGCGCCGTAGAGGCGGCGCATGTACTCTCGGACCACCTCGAACGCCGTCTCGGGATTCTCCACGTTCACCTCGGCCAGCCGCCGAGCGCGGTCCTCGACCAACCCCACGAGCTCCATCACAAGGACGTTCCGCTCGACGGCGAGCGGTTTCGGCACCCGAACACCGGCCCGCTTCGCCCGTCGGAGGTTGGCGAACTCCTTTTTCGTCCACGCGAGAACGACCTTCTTCTTGTCCGATCCGATGCCCTCGAAGCGTGGGTCGCCTTCGAGGTACGCCCGCATCTCCTGGAAGTTCGAGGCGTTGATGCGGTAGATCTTGACGGCCACGTCGCGGTCGTCGGCACCGAGCGCCTCGTAGACGTTCGCCTCCTTACCCGTCGAGATGGGGCCGCCGAACGCCTCGATGTAGCCGTCCTGCACCAGTTTGTAGATGGCCGCGAAGGTGGCGTCGTCGAACACCGACTGCTCCACTTTGAACTGGTCGGCGTCTTTCAGGCGCTTGCGAAACTCGGTGAACTCGCGGTCCCGCTTTCTGGCGATGCGGTCGGCTTCGGTGTCGGAGACGTCGATCTCCTCCCACTCGTCACCGAAATCCTCGCCCTCACCTTCTTCGGGGTCGAGCAGGCCGTACTCCTCTGTCATCTACGGACGCGTACGCGGGCGAGGGGGAAAAGGATGGGTATCGGCGGATGTTACGCGTTCTCGTCGACCCAGTCACAGAACGCCTCGAAGTCCCGTGCGCCGGCACTATCCGCGATGTCCCGAAGCGTGCCCGTTTGGAGCTCGTCGTGGAGCGGGACTGTCACCTGTCGTCGATCGTCCTCGTTCGTCGGATGTTCGTAGTATAGTTGTGCGTGATCCCCGGCAGTTCGTCGCCACTCGAACCCACCAACGTTCACGAGCACTTTCACTACTTCTCTCCCGGAAAACGTCCGACATGCCATCCCGACGATCTACTCCAGAACGTCCGGTGGTTCCTCGTCTCCCGTGGTGTTGTCGGCTGGATCGATCCCCGCCTCGCGGAGTTCGTCCTCCGTCGGCTCGCACCCGATTTCGCCCTCGTGGAGCGCAACCGCCTCGTCGAGATTCGACAAGGCAGCGTCGCGGGACGACCCTTGACTGGTAACTCCAGTGGCAACGTCCTTGGCGACCCACCAGCCGTCCTCACGCCAGAGGCGGATTTCGTCGTCGCGGGCATCGGGGGTCGAACTCGCCATGTGTACCCGTTGTTCGATTTACCGTATAAGAGTTCGGCCGGGGACCGCTCGACTACTCGATGTGGCCTTCGCGTCGCAGCTGATCGGCTTCGGATTTCTCGTAGCGCCACGAGATGTCCGCCTTCTCGTCCTGCCAGTCCCACGGTTCGACCAGCACCACGTCGTCCTCCCGGATCCAGATACGCTTCTGCATCCGGCCGGGGATGCGGGCAGTGCGCTCCTTGCCGTCGGCACACCGTACCTTCACCCGGTTCGCACCGAGCATGTCCGTCACGACGGCGAACACCTCGTCGTCGTCGGGCATTCGAAGGTCCTTACGCCCGCCGTTCTCGTCCTCGCTCATGCGCGACGATTCGAGGTCGCGAGTTTTAAAACCGCCGACGTGTCGGCGACGGCGGTGCCGTCCGTGGATTAGGCGTCCTGCAACTTCGCCCGCCCCGGCGCGATGAGGTCGTCGAGGTACGTCGCCAGCGCGCTTTTCGCGTCCGCCGGATGCAGCTCGCCCGACTCCAGATCCGCCGCCAGCGACTCGTAGTCGTCGTAGGAGAGGTCGCCGCCGTACTCGTCGGGACGCTCGACGACCACCGTCTCGAACCGGGGGAAGACGTGGTACTCGAAGATCTGAAGCACGGGGTTCTCCCGCTCGTTCCCCTCGTCGTCGGGGTCGGGATCGCGGGTCGGCGGGCAGTACGCCGCGTTCACTTTCTCCTCGATGTCCGCGGTGGTGTCCTCCATCGAGATAGAGACGCCTTCGCTCGCGGACATCTTCCCCACGCCCGTCTGGAGGTCGGCGATCAGCGGCGTGTGCAGACAGGTCGGCGCTTCCTCGCTGATCTTCGGCAGCGTGTCGCGGGCGAGCATGTGGACCTTCCGCTGTTCCATGCCGCCGACCGCGAGGTCGACATCGAGGTAGACGATGTCGAGCGCCTGCATCAGCGGGTAGACCGCCTGCGAGACGGTCACGGTGTCGCCACTCTTGATCTCCGCCATCGCGCGCTGGGCGCGCGAGATGCTCGTCTCCAGCTCCAGCGCGTGCAGGTCGAGGACGTACTCGCGGTCGAACTCGAACTCGGAGCCGTAGACGAATTCGGTCTGCTCTTCGTCGAGACCGTACGCGAGAAACTGGGCCTTCATTCGCTCGGCCGTCTCGCGAATCTCCTCGAAGGAGCCCTTGTCGTTGAGATAGGCGTGGACGTCCGCGAGCAGCACCGTGACCTCGAAGCCGGCGTCCTGCAGGTCCATCAGCTTCGTCGCGGTGAGCATGTGGCCGATGTGGAGCACACCCGACGGCTCGTAGCCGACGTACGCGCGCTTGCCCTCCGGATTCGCGGCCAGCTCGCGTCCCTCCGCTTCGGTGACCACCTCGGTCGCGTTCCTGGTGATCCGCTCGTAGACGTCCATACACCATACCGCGGGAGCAGGGAAATATGGCTTCTGCTTACACCTCGGCTGAGCCCGTGTGACGGGCGGCGGTACCGGAGGACGGCGGTACCGGAGAGCGGTCGCCCGCCACGGACGGACGGCGGTACTACGATCCGGGCAACAGATCACCGAGCGCCGCCCCGATGCTCATGGGGACGAACGCGACGACGACGTTGGCGACGGCGAGGCCCGGCTCCGCCCAGTCGACCCGCCCCCACGCGGTCAACAGGAGCCCCGCCATCAGCAGGGAGACGCCGACGACACCGACCAGTCGTCGCGGGAGCAGCCCGAAGATGGGTTTGTGGACACGCACGTCCTGAAAGTCGGCGACGTAGATGATGCCGACGACGAGGCCGACGGCGAAGAGGACGGTACCGACGAGATATTCGGGGCGCGGCGCGAGGAAGGCGCCCACCTCCTGTGTCCCCCCCTCGACAGCCATCGGGATGCCGAACAACAGACTCCCCAGCAGTGCCTCTGCGAGGTCGCTCCGGTCGAAGCCGCGGATCACGCGCCCGAACGGGCTGGCGGCGGCGCTCGCCGCCATCGCCACGCGCATCGTCTCACGGACCTGCTCTCGGGCGGCGTCTGTCACCACGAGCTCTTCGAGTTCCTGCAGTTCGTCGAAGAGGTCGCCCATGTCGACCGACTGGTCGTCGGGTACGGCGTCGTCCGGGCGGGAGTCCCCCTCGCTCATACCTCGTTCGTCTCGACCGAAGACCAAAGCCGTGGGGGGCTAATCCCCGCTTTCGGCGCGGTGCTCGCTGATGATCTGGTCGACCATCTCCGATTTCTGCTCCTTGGAGCGCTCGGACGCGCGCCGACTCCAGTCCTCGATAGCGGCGTCGACCTCACTCTCGCGGGCGACGGCGAGCTCGTCGATCTCCTGAATCGTCACGTCGGCCGCGGGAGCGACGGGCACATCGTGGTCGAACAGCACCTCGTCGGCGGCGTCGGAGAGGTTGCCGTCCCGGAGGACGACCCGCGGGTCGGTCCCCACGAGTCGCTCCGCCGTCGAGCGGCCGGCACCGCTAGCGTCCCGGAGGTAGATCACGTCGCCCGCCGCCAGCCCGTACGCCTCGTCGGCGGCGTCGATGGCGTCGCGAGTGAACTGCTCGATCACCTTCACGGGGACGAGGTCACGGCCTTCGGACACGTCGGCGAAGTCGGAGTGGTCGAGCTTCCACAGCGTCTTCAGTCGCTCCAACTTCGATTCGAGTTCGTCGGCGCGCTCCCGCTCCTGATCGCGCTCCCGCTCCAGCCGCTCGGTCTCGCGTTCGAGCCGGTTGACCTCGCGGCGTTCGCGGGCCTCGCGGCGCTCCTCCCTGCGCGCGTCGGACAGTTCCTCCTCGTACTCCGCGATGCGTTCGTCCCTGTCTTCGAGTGTCCCCTCCAGCTCGTCGACCTGTGACTCCAGCCGGTCGACCTGCCGTTCGAGCCGCTTGATCCGCCGCTCCTCCGGCGAGAGCTCTCGGGGTTCGTGGGTCGACTCCTCCTCCTCGCTCTCGTCGTCGTCGGTTAACTCGCGCAACACGGCTTCGACGGACGCCTCGTCGGAGACGACCCGATCGATCACCTCGCCGCGGTCGAACTGCGGCGGCACCTTCCGGGTGATGCGCTCGAACCGATCCTCGTGCGCGTCGAAGGCGAACAGGGCGGCGGCGAGGGCGTCACGCTCGTGGTCGTTGTCGTAGGCATGCTCGCGGGTTCGATGCAGTTTCTCGTCGACCGGCAGGTCGGCGTCCGGCTCCCACCCCGCGGCGTCGAAGCTCCGCCGGAACTTCTCGACCGTTTCGGGCATCGGCTCCACGTCCGCGGCGACGACGACGGGACGACCACGCTCGACCAACCACTCGATGACCGCGGCCGTGTCGTCGGTGCGAGTGGAGTAGACATCGAGCACCTCGCCGTCGAGGGAAACGACGGCGGCCGCGGTCGTCGTCCCGGGATCGATCCCCACGAGGACGCGATCCCGACGTTGCACCAGGGGTTCGAACTCGATCCCGTCGCGACGCTCGCGGTCGATTTCGATCCGAGTGTCGCCCGATCGTTCGCGGGAGACGGGGAGATCCTCCGGTGCGGCCTCGACGGTGAAGGTCGCGTTGGCGTAGCCGCCGTACTTCTCCGTCACGTCGCGGTCGTACGCCAGATTCGCCTCGTCCAGTGCGGATTCGACCTCGCGGGAGCGTGTTTTCACGTTGCCGTGGATGCGTCGGGTGTAGCGGTCCTGACTCCACCCGCCCTTGCCGGTCGACCGGCCGCGCGACACCTTCACCGTCGTCGTGTCGGTGAAGGCCGTCACCTCGTGGCCGACGTTCGCGGCCGCGAGGCGGGCGGCCGCCTCGGCTTCCTTCATGGGTTTCTTACCGTAGGGGACGCCGTGACGAGAGGCGACCCGCGAGAGGGGTTCCGGGCGCTCCGCCCCCGTCACTTGCACGAGGCGGGTCCCGTCCGGGAGCCACCGCAGGAAGTGCACGAGGTCGTCCCGATCGGTCGCGAGTTCGTAGACGTTGTCGGTGGCGAGGATGGCTGGTTCCTCGCGCTCGACGAGGCGTCGGAGCTTGCGGAACGACACCACGTCCCGGTCGACGTGCTCGCCGTCGAAGGCGACAACCGCGTAAGACGGGGCGTCCCCGCGGACGTCGCCGCTCTGTACGTCGACGCCGAACACCAGCGCGTCGAGCGCACTCGTCCGGGCGTTCACGCCCCGAGGTTGGTGGCCACGGAATAAATACTCCACGGCGCTCCCGTCCGCCGATCGGGTGCCTACTGGCGAGTGGGCGTCCGGGGCTGGGCGGCCGTGATTACAGGAGGGCGACGAGACCAGCCGTCACGGCGGCCGCGAGCCCGACGCCGACGGCGACCGATGTGACACTGCGCAGGTCGATAGCTCACGGTTGGTCGTCGGTCTCGTCCGGATTGACCGGTCCCTCCGACCGGTCGGGATAGTAGAAGTCGGACTTCGGATCGCGACGGGGCGAGGCGTCGGCGAGCCGAGCGATTCGGGCCGGAGTTCGATCCCGGACGATGACCACGTCGTAGGCATCGTCGGCCGCAACCGCACTGCCGACGCTACTCACCTCCGTCACCAGGTGACCGGCGTTATCGCTCCCGACGAACACCATCGAAACGTCTTCGCGTTCGGCGCGTTGCCGGACACGCGTCGCGATGGTCCCCGGAGAGGCGTGCGTCTCGACCGTCAGATGCCGGAAGTCGGCGCTCGGACACAGATCCGCAACTTGTGTGTGAAGCGCCGACACGATCGCCTGCGTATCGAACGGCTCGTTCGAACCCAACCACCCGCGCTCGCGGGCGTACTCGGCGTTCCCCTCGGGAATCACGCTCACCGCCAGCACGGCCTCGTCGAACACGCTCGCGAACTCGGTTGCGCGGACGAGCGCCGCCTCGGCGAGTCCCGACCCGTCGAACGGAACGAGGAAGGTCATACCACTCGGTTCACCAGAGTCTGTTAACTAATCACCGACCCGTTATCGTTCGTGAGAGCACAGTCGGCTCACTCGGGATACGGCACGTCCAGCGTCTGGCCGTCGCTCGCGACGAAACACTCGCCGTCGAACACCGCCGCGGCCTCGTGCTGGAGGCGGTCCCACCGCCCGGCGTACCGGGAGGAGACGTGCGTCAGTGCGAGACGGTCGACGCCGGCCCGGGCGGCCACCTGTCCCGCCTCGCGCGCGGTCGAGTGACCGGTGTGTCGCGCTCGCTGGCGTTCGTCGTCGGCGAACGTCGCGTCGTGGATCAGGAGATCCGCGTCCGCGGCCACGTCGACCACCGCGTCCACGGGCCGGGTGTCACCGGTGTAGACCAGTCGCCGGCCGGGTCGAGGGTCGCCGACTACCTGTTCCGGTTCGATCACGCGGCCGTCGTCGAGTTCGACCGCCTCGCCCTCGTGGAGACGGCCGAACTTCGGGCCGACGGGAACACCGAGTTCTTCGGCGCGTGCCCGATCGAACCGGCCGGGCCGGTCGTCCTCGACGAGGGCGAACCCCATCGATGTGGTGCGGTGATCCGTCTCGACGGTCCGCACCTCGAAGTCGTCGCCGGCGTACGCGACGGAGCCGGGGGACACCTCGTGGATTCGGATGGGGTAGCCGGGCTGGTGGCCGCCAACGTGGACTAGCTCGCGAATCGCCTCTCGGGAGCGCGGCGGGACGTGAATCGCCAGCGCGTCGGTACGGTCGTTGAAGTCGAGCGACTGGATCAGGCCGGGAATGCCGAGAATGTGGTCGCCGTGGAGATGTGTGACGAAGATATGGGAGATGTCGAATCCGGTCCCGAACCGCATCATCTGACGTTGGGTTCCCTCGCCGCAGTCGAACAGGAACCGTTCGCCCTCGCGGTTGACGAGGACGGCGCTCGGCGCCCGCTGGGTCGTCGGGACGGCCCCACTGGTGCCGAGAAACGTCACGCGCATCGACATACCACGGTGTGCGAGTGGGGGCGATAAACGCGTGTCGGTCGAGAGAGAGCAAGTTTTGTACCCGGTGCGCGACTAGAGCCGACAATGGACGCTCCGCTGTGGACGGAGACGCACGCACCCAACCTCGACGACCTGCCGCAGGCGTCAGTCCGCGACCGCCTCCAGCGAGCCGTCGACGAGCCGATGAACCTCGTCGTACAGGGGCCGCCGGGCTCGGGCAAGACGGCCGCCGTCCGAGCGCTCGCGGACGCGGCCCACGCGGACGAGAACGACCTCGTCGAACTCAACGTCGCGGACTTCTTCGGCCGGACGAAAAAGGAAATCCGCCAAGACCCCCGGTTCGAGCAGTTCCTCACCGGCCGCTCACGGATGGCGAAACGCGACATGATCAACCGCGTGCTGAAGGAGTCGGCGAGTTACGCCCCCGTCTCCGGCGACTACAAGACCATCGTCCTCGACAACGCCGAGGCCATCCGCGAGGACTTCCAGCAGGCACTCCGGCGAGTGATGGAGCGCCACCATCGCACCACGCAGTTCGTGATCGTCACCCGCCAGCCCTCGACACTCATCGCACCCATCCGCTCCCGGTGTTTCCCCGTCCCCGTCCGGGCACCGACGGCCGACGAAATCGAGACGGTTCTCGAACGCATCCTCGACGCCGAGGGCGTCGACTACGACGCCGACGGCGTGGAGTTCGTCGCCGGCTACGCCGACGGCGACCTCCGGAAGGCGATTCTCGGCGCGCAGACGACTGCCGTCGAAACCGGCGAAGTGACGATGACGACGGTCCACGAGACGCTCCGCGACGTGGGCTACGACGACGAACTGGAGTCCATCCTGCAGGCGGCCGAGACGGGCGAGGTGGCCGACGCCCGAACGACCGTCGGGACGCTCCTCGACGACGAGGGGTACGACGGCCAGTCCCTGCTCGTCGACTTGCTGGACGCGGCGCGCAAGCGCTACGACGGGGAGACCCTCGCCCACCTCCACCGCCTCGCCGGCGAGGTGGACCACGACCTGGTGACCGGTACGGACGACCGACTCCACCTCACCCACCTGCTGGCGACGTGGGGGGAGCGAGCGAGCGCATGACCGGACCCCCGTTCTCGCTCGCGCCCGGTGCCCGCCGGTTCGCCCTTCCGCCGCTCGTCGCCGCGGTGCCGCTCGCTCTCCTCGCTCCGCCGCTCGGCGCGCTCGCGCTCGGACTCGGTGGCTTCGTCATCTGGTTTTTCCGCGATCCGGAACGGACACCGCCGCCGAACGGCGTCGTCGCGCCCGCCGACGGCCGCGTCTCCGTCGTCCGCGAGGAAGAGGGGCGGATTCGCGTCGGCGTGTTCATGAACGTCACCGACGTGCACGTCCTGCGGGCACCGATGGACGGGACGGTCGAGTCGGCCACACACCGTCCGGGCGCGCATCGCCCCGCGTTCACCAAGGACTCCGACCGCAACGAGCGCGTGGACGTGGCCTTCGACACCCACGACGTGTCGATGATCGCCGGCTGGTTCGCCCGGCGCATCTACCCGTATCTCGCCGCCGGTGACGACGTGACTCGGGGCGACCGGATCGGCCACATTGCCTTCGGGAGCCGGGCCGACGTACTCCTCCCGGCAGCGTACGACCGCGACGAACTCCTCGTCGACGAGGGCGACCGTGTCCGTGCGGGCGAGACGGTCGTGGCGCTTCGGTCGGTGTAATATTTGTCGGCCAATCGGAGCTTGATAACTCGTTTGGATAGCGTTAAATGGGCAGACTGCATTATTATCAACTGTATGTCAGACGATTCTACTCGACGACGATTCCTTCGCGCAGCCGGAGTAACTGGCGTCGCCGCGCTCGCTGGATGTAGCGGGGGCGGTGGCGACGGCGAGGGTGGCGACGGCGAGGGTGGCGACGGTGGGAACGGCGGCAGTTCCGACACCCGCCTCTCGTGGCACGCCGGCGGCACCGGCGGGACGTACTTCCCGCTCTCGAACGAGTTCAAGTCGGTCGTCGAGGAGAACACGGACTTTACGCTGAACGTCCAGTCGACGGGCGCCAGCGTCGAGAACGTGGGGAATCTCGCCAGCGGCGACGCGGACTTCGCCCTGATTCAGAACGACATCGCGTACTTCGCGAAAAACGGCACGGGTATCGAGGCGTTCAAGGGCAACGCCGTGGAGAACCTCCGGGGCGTCGCGACGCTCTACCCCGAAACGATCACCGTCGTCACGCTCCAGAGCACGGACATCGAGACGCTCTCGGACCTCTCGGGCGCGACGATCAACACCGGTGACCTCGGCTCGGGGACGCAGGTCAACGCCCTCCAGATCCTCGAAGCCGTAGGCATCACGGACTTCAACGAACAGAACGCCTCCTTCTCGCAGGCGGCCGACCAGCTCCGCAACGGCGACATCGACGCCGCGTTCGTCGTCGGCGGCTGGCCCGTGGGCGCCATCGAGGACCTCGCGACGACCAACGACATCCACATCGTCCCCATCGAGGGTGAGAACCGGCAGGCCGTCAAGGACGCCGCCTCCTGGTTCGCGGACGACACCATCCCGGCCGGCACCTACAGCGGCATCGACCAAGCCGTCGAGACGGTGGCGGTGCAGGCGATGATCGCCACCCGCTCGGGTGTCGCCGAGTCGACTGTCGAGACGGTGACGGCAGCCATCTTCGACAACGTGAGCGAACTCACGCTCAAGACCGACTTCATCAGCCGCGACTCGGCGCAGGACGGCATGTCAATCGATCTCCACCCCGGCGCAGCCGCGTACTTCGACGCGTAACGCCGGAATGACGGGCCAGTCGGCCCTTTCGTTATGAAGCAGCGCTACGTCGCCATCCTCGTACTGGCCGTGTTGGTCGCCGCCATCGGGAGCGCCGCGGCCGTCCCCGAACGGAAAGTGCTCGTGGTCGAAGACGCCGAGACGGGCGAGACGTATCTCGACGTCCCGGTCGAGAACGAAACGGTCGTCGCCCTCGAATACACCCACAGCGTCGAGAAGACGCGCGTCTACGAGGCGTACACCGTTCGTGGCGACCGACTCGTCATGAGTCACATGGAGTTCGAGTCGTTCGGCTGGGGACTGCCGAGTCGGGCGAACGTCACTCGCGAGAACGGGACCTTTATTTACGATCCACCGGGCAGTTATCGCCGACTGACGGTTGCGCCCGGGCGGATCGCCGGACATCGACTTCAGGTCGGTGATCGGACGTACGACCTCGTTGCGCTCTCGGACACCCGCTCGGTGACACTCTCGATCCAGCACCGATCCGCCCTCACGATCATGCTCGATGGAGCCGATAGATGACTGCCGAACCACCAGCAGACGAAACAGTCGACGAACCGGACTCCGAGGAGACCGAGGCGATAATCCAAGAGATCGAGCGCAAACGCTCGTTAACGGGGTGGGCAACCGTCATCGTCGCCGCCATCGGCATCGCCTTCTCCCTGTTCCAGATGTGGCTCGCCGCGAAGGGCTTCGTGCTCTCACTGACGATCCCAGCGATCGGAGAGGTGGAGTTCGTCTCGCTCCAGTTACTCCAGATCAACGCCATCCACGTCGCCTTCGGCCTCGTGCTCACCTTCCTGCTCTATCCGTCCAGTACGGGTGACGGGCCGATTTCGAGGCGATGTATCGCGCTTGGCGCCGCCGTCGACGACCGCCTCGGATCGACGCACCCGGTCTCGCAGGGGGTCCACGCGGTCGGCGGCGCGCTCCGATGGCTCTTCGTCGATCCCGACCTGGACCGCATAACGCCGTTCGACCTCGCCTTGATTCCCGTCGCCGTTCTCTCGGCGGCGTACTTCGTCACCGACTTCCGGGAGATTCAGACGATGCGCGCGCTCGGCCTCGAAGCCGGCCGCCCCATCCACGAGGTGTTCACCTTCCTCGACCCGGTCGCCGGCCTGCTCGGGCCGCTGACCGAGATCTCGTACGCCATGGTGCTCGGCGTCGTGGGCGTCCTCCTCGTACTGGAGGCGACCCGACGGGCGATCAGCCTCTATCTGATGCTGATCGTCGCAGCCTTCATCGTCTACGCCCGCTTCGGCGTCCTCATCCCGCAGAACGCCGCCTACGTGGGCGTCCTCTCCATCCCCGAGCTTTCCTGGCCTGCCATCATCCAGAACCTCTGGTACAACACGGAAAACGGGGTGTTCGGCATCCCCGTCACCGTCTCCGTCCAGTTCATCTACATCTTCATCCTCTTTGGCGCCTTCCTCGAGATGTCCGGTGCCGGCAAGTGGTTCATCGACCTCGCATACGCCGCGACGGGGACGCGTCGCGGCGGCCCGGCCAAGGCCTCCATTCTCGCCTCCGGCTTCATGGGTACCATCTCCGGCTCCTCCATCGCCAACACGGTCACGACGGGGGCGTTCACTATCCCGCTGATGAAGAAATCGGGCTATCGCCCCGAGTTCGCGGGGGGCGTCGAGGCGTCCGCATCGTCGGGCGGACAGATCCTCCCGCCCGTCATGGGCGCCGCCGCGTTCCTCATCGTCCAGTACACGGCGACGCCGTTCGCGGACGTCATCGTCGCCGCGACCATTCCCGCAGTCGTCTTCTTTTTCGGCATCTGGGTGATGGTTCACTTCGAGGCGTCGCGTCTCGGTATCGGCGGCCTCGACCCCTCGGAACTCGTCGACATCCGCTCACATCTCACTGCCGGCTGGTTCTACCTCGTCCCCATTGGCCTCCTGCTCTACTACCTCATCGTCGAGCGGCTGTCGGTCGCGCGGTCGGCGTGGTTCACGCTCATCGCCATCGGGGCGCTAATCACGCTCGTCGCGGCCTACAGCGACGAGACGCGGGGGCGTCTCGGCGCACTGTTCGCCGGACTGTTCGCGGGGACCCTCGCCGCACAGTACGTCGCCGGCACCGGCATTCTCGGCGCCCTCCTCGGCGCCGGACCCGGCGGGCAGTCGCTTCAGGCGGCGTTCGCGGCGACGGTGGGACAGTTCGGCGGCATCAGCATCGTCGCGGGTGTGCTCACGCTGGCGACGCATCCGTACGTCGACGCGCCACTCCTCGAATTCGATGACGCCGTCGACGACGCCGCCGAAACGACCGCGGCGGCGGTCGGTCGTCCGACCCTCGCCGACAACGGCATCCACCGCCTCGGCGTCTTCCTGCTCAAGTCGATGGAAGGCGGGGCCCGAACGGCCGTTCCCGTCGTTATCGCCGTCGCCGCCGCGGGCATCATCCCCGGTGTCATCAGCGTCTCCGGTCTCGGGCCGAACCTGGTGTCCTTGATCGAAGCCGTCGCTGGCGGATCGCTCGTCCTCCTTCTCCTCGTGACCGCCGTCTCCTCTATCCTGCTCGGGATGGGGATGCCGACGACGGTGACGTACATCATTCTGGTCTCTCTGCTCGCGCCGGCACTGACGGCCTTCGGCGTGCCCGAACTCGCCGCGCACCTGTTCATCCTCTACTTCGGCGTCATCGCCGACATCACGCCGCCGGTGGCCGTCGCCGCCTACGCCGCGTCCGGGGTGGCGAAGTCCGACGCCTTCCAGACCGGCATCGAGGCCTTCTCGCTCTCCCTGAACAAGGCAATCGTCCCCTTCGCGTTCGTTCTCACGCCGGGACTCGTCCTCCTGCGGCGGGAGCCGAACGCAGTCGAACTGGAGGTCGGCGAGAAGTACCGCGTCCTCGGGACGGCCGACCTGTTCGATCTGGCGTACGTCGTCCCCGAGGTCCTGATCCCGGTGATCGGGGTCTTCCTCGGCGTCATCGCCCTCGCGGCGACGGTGATCGGCTACGTCTACACGCCCGTCTCGCGGCTCGAACGCGCCGCCTTCGCGCTCAGTTCGTTCCTCCTGATGGCGCCGGGGCTCGGGGTCCGGGGCGCCCTCGACGTACTCGGGGTGATCGGCATCGGGAGCGGCGGCGGCGGCGAGGTGTCGCTGGCGGTGGACCTCGCACTCCGAGGCGTCGGCCTCGCACTCTTCGTCGCGCTCCTCCTCGGCAATCGGGGACAGGGTGCGTCCGGCTTCTTCGGGTCGAGCGAGGCCGAATCGAGCCCGGAAACGGCCTGATACGGAGGGGTGAGACCGTTTATCGGCGGTCGCCACGTCCGTGTTGGCGACCGCCGGTACGGACACAACAGTCCGTATGACACCCCAGCCACTACCGTCCCAACACCGACACGTACCGCGTGAGCGAGCGGTGGACCGGACGCTGGAACGTGTCCTCGACGGTCCACCCCGCGTCCGCGGCCGTCTCGGCCCACGACCGGTCGCCGACGACGACGGCCCGCGGCGCGACTCGATTGGCTTCGGCGAGGGCGCCAGCCACGAGGTCGGTGAGGGAGTGACGCGCGATCTTCGACTGCCGGCCGTAGGGCGCGTCGAAGACGACGCCGTCGACGGCGTCGTCGGCGAGTGGGAGGGCGGTCGCATCGCCCCGGAGGAGGTGGTAGTCGGCGTCGAGGTAGGCCCGGCAGTTCTCGCGGGCACCCCGGACCATCTTCCGCTGGGCGTCGACGCCGACGACGCGAGCGCCGACCAGTCCCGCTTCGAGCAGCGTCCCCCCAGTCCCGCACATCGGGTCGAGAATCGTCGCGTTCGGGCCGGCGCCAGCGAGATTGACGAGCGCCCGGGCATCGAGCGGGGCCATACTCCCTGGCTGGAAGAAGGGGCGATCCGTGGGCCGGCGGTCGCCGTAATCGCGGACGCTCTCGGCGACTAGCCAGCCCACGAGGCAGGTATCGTCGGCACAGCACACCCGGAGTTCGTGATCAGGGTCGTCGAGGTCGACGGAGAAGTCACGGTCGACGAGCGCCGTCCCCAGTTCGCGTTCGAGACGGCGGGTGTCGATGCTTGCGGTCGAGCGCACGTCGCGGGCGCGGACGGCGACCGAGCCGGACCGATCGAGTGTGGCTGTCTCGACGATACGTCGGGCGGCATCGACGCTCGCCTCGCACTGGCCGAGCAACCGGATGGCACGGTGCGTGTACGCGAGCGTCCGGACGCGGTCGGGGAAGACGCCGCGGGCCGTCGCGAGGCCGGGGGCGACGACCGTCACCGCCGTCGCCGCACGCGCCGCCTCGCGGGCCGCGAAGGCGTCGTCCTCGCCGGCGAGTTCGAGACCGTACACGCCACAGTCTCCGGTGGCCGCCGCCATGAGGCTACCGACCGACGAGACGACGGTCGATCGGAGACGATCACCGGAAAGACAGCGTCTCCGGAGAGAATAGTTGGGAAATTGGATTTATCACAGAAGCTACCAAATTTGGAGCTATGGGCACCGATCAATCGGCCGTCGATCGCGACGGAGGGGACGACACGGAGTCAGCCGAGACGAACGGGGAAGAGAACCTGGAGTGGTCGCGATTCAACTGGTACATCATCGGCACGTTCGTGGTTTTGACGCTGGTCGGTGTCGGACTCTCGGTCGGAGCGCTGGAGTCGGTGGTGACCATTCCGGAGGAAGGGTCGGCGTCGGGACTGTTGGTGATCCCGCTGTACGTTTATCTCTACGCCGGATTCGGGGCACTCGGATACATCTTCACGAAGTTGATCGTGCAGATCGATCAGTACGACGAGTGGAGCGAGCGAAAGCACCTGGTGAAGATGGCGATGCGCATCCCGGCGGCGTGGATTCTCGCCGCGGGCGTCTACCTCTTTCTCGGCGAGGTGGGCCAGACGGGCAGCACGACCGGTGCACGCTTCGCGGCAGGGGTGGCCTTCCTCACCGGGCTGTACGTGAACGTTGCGCACAAGGCACTCGGCAGCTTGGCGGATCGGATCTTGGGCCGGACGTCCCAAGAGTCGGAGTGACGCCTCCGGTGGAATCGTCGGTCCTCGCCGGAACCAGCGCCCGTCACGGCGAGAATCTATGGACAGCTACGATAATCCCTATTACAGCATCCCGTCCGACTCACCCGCCGAACAGCGAGTTGTGGACGGGGGCGAAGTCGTCCCCACCCGTTTCTTCCTCTTCTGCCGCGGTGTCGTGGATTGCACGGCCCTCCAGCCCCGCCGACAGGAAATCCCGAAGCGGTGGCCCGACCTTCTCCGGTTCGACGAGGAAGGCGTCGTGGCCGTGGTCCGATTCGACGACGTGGTGGGCGACGGGAACGGCCGTCTTCCGACACGCCTCCGCCAGTGACTCCGACTGCGCGACCGTGAAGTGCCAGTCACCAGTAAAGGACATGATCAGCGCCTCGCCCTCGTAGGCGGCGAGGGCATCCGCGTCGCTCTCGTACCCTTCGCTCAGGTCGTAGTCGTCCATCGCGCGGGTGAGATAGAGATAAGAGTTCGGGTCGAACCGCTCGACGAATTTCTCGGCCTGGTAGTCGAGATAGGACTCCACCTCACGGTACGGGAAATAGCCCGCGGCGCGGTCGGCGGGGAAAGAGCGAATGGCGTCGCGGCCCGCCGCTCGACGGCCGAACCGGTCCTCCATCGAGGCCTTCGAGAGGTACATGATGTGCCCGATCTGACGGGCGAGGGCGAGACCGTCGGTCGGCGGTTCGGAGCCGTAGTAGTCCCCGCCCTGCCACGCCTCGTCGCTGGTGATGGCCCGGCGGGCGACGGCGTCGAGGGCGAGACACTGCGTGTCGAGGCGGGCCGCGGCCGCGACGGGAACGATTCGAGCCACGTCGTCGGGGTACTGCACGGCCCAGTCGAGGACGTTCATTCCGCCGGCGCTCCCGCCGACCACGGCGTGCAGGCGGCCGACGCCGAGTTCGTCCAGCAGGCGGCGCTGGGCCCGCGTCCAGTCGCCGATGGTCACCGGCGGGAAGTCGGTCCCCCACGGCTCGCCGGTGTCGGGGTTCTCCGCCGGCGGGCCGGAGGTGCCGTAACACGACCCGGGGACGTTCGCACAGACGACGTAGTACTCCGTGGTGTCGATGGCCTTCCCCGGACCGACGATGTCGTTCCACCACGCTCGCGCCTGTCCGGAGGTGCCCGCGACGCCCTCGCTGGCGACGTTCTGGCTTCCGGTGAGCGCGTGACAGATCAGGACGGCGTTGCTTCCCTCCCGCTCTGCCTCGAAGTCGCCGTACGTCTCGTAGGCCACCTGCAGGTCGTCGATCGACTCCCCGCACTCGAACGTGAACTCGCCCAGATTACGGGTGCCGCTCTCGACCGATGTCATCGGAGCCCCCGCTCCAGGTCGGCGACGATGTCGTCGATATCCTCCAGGCCGACGGAGAGCCGGACCATGTCGGGCGTGACGCCGGCGGCGCGCTGTTCGTCTTCGCTCAACTGCGAGTGCGTGGTGGAGGCGGGGTGGATCACCAGCGTCTTCGCGTCGCCGATGTTGGCGAGGAAGCTCGCCATCTCGACGGTTTCACACAGCACCTTCGCCGCCTCGTAGCCGTCCGCGAGGCCGAAGGTGACCATGCCGCCGTAGCCGTCGAGGTACGTCGTGGCCTCCGCGTGCGTCTCGTGGGATTCGAGCCCGGGGTAGTTCACCCAGCCGACGGCCGGATGCTCGTCCAGGTACTCGGCGACGGCCGTCGCGTTCTCGCAGTGGCGATCCATCCGGAGTGGCAGGGTCTCCAGCCCCTGCAGCGTCACCCACGCGTCGAACGGCGACTGCGCGTTGCCGAGACTGCGGAGTGATCGGTAGCGGACGGCGGCCGCGAGCGCCCGGTCGCCGAACCGCTCGGTGAAATCGAAGCCGTACGCCGGATTCTCGCCAGCGAGTTCGGGGTAGTCGGCGTCGGGATGGTCCCACGGGAAGGTGCCGCCGTCGACGAGGACGCCGCCGAGGGTGGTCCCCGACCCGTGAATCCACTTGGTCGTCGACTCCCAGACGGCGTCCGCACCGTGTTCGAGGGGCCGACAGAGGTAGGGCGTCGCGAAGGTGTTGTCGACGACCAGCGGTACCGCGTGGTCGTGGGCGATGTCGGCTAGGCGCTCGAAATCCGGCGTCACCAGCGACGGGTTGGCGAGCGTCTCGACGTGGACGAACGCGGTGTCGTCGTCGATGGCGTCGGCGTAGGCGTCGTAATCCAGCGTGTCGACGGGGCGAAAGTCGATCCCCCGACGCGACGCCATCTTCGAGAAGTAGGTGCTCGTCCCGCCGTACATGTCGGCCGACGCGACGACGTTGTCGCCGGCTTCGGCGAGGATGCTCGTGCTTCCGTCGAGGGCCGCCATTCCCGCCGCCGTGGCGACGGCGTCCGTCCCCGCCGACAGCGACGCCAGCCGCCGTTCGAGGAGACGAATCGTCGGATTCGAGAACCGGGAGTAGATGTTGTCCTCGACGTCGAGACGGAACCGTTCGGCGGCATCCTCGGCGTCGTCGAAGACGTAGGACGTGGTCTGGTAGATGGGTGGTGCGCGCGCACCCGTCGCCGGATCGGGGTCCTGCCCGGCGTGGAGGCTCCGGGTGTGAAAGCCGTCGGTCATGTGTACAGTGCATATTTCTGAAATAACTTATAACCAGTAGTTACGGAATCGAGAACTGCGTGGCGAGCGACCGCGTACTGGCCACTTCGCGTACGTGTTGGATGCCAACTTGCCGTCAAATCGGGGCGGGCTGCATATCCGATGGGCCGACAGAAATATACGAAATATTATGATTATCGCTCCCGAGGGATGTACGTGATGGTATCACGTACCACTCGGCTGGCGACGATCGCGCTCGTACTCGGCTTCGCTCTCGGCGGCGGCGTCGGGGCGGTGACGGCCCAGCAGGACTGCGGGACGGCGTGTCTGGACCCCGGCACCGACCGACCCGTCGTCGACGCCGGCCCGGACTTCACGACGCCCGTAGTCGAGTTGTTCCTGAAGGCGAAGAAAGCGTTCAACGAGGACTTCCAAGCGTTTCTGAAGGCGAAGAAGGCGTTCTGAGACGGGGGGCTGGGTGTCCGTTCCAGCGGTCACTACTCCCGTGGGCGGTAACTACTGTGACAGCGGTGCGAGAGGCCAATGCGGCATCAAAAGGACCATGCCGTCTCGCCTCTCGCTAGCCCGTATCTAGTGGTTCCCATGACGAAGCAACGCGAGTACACGGGCGACTACCCCGACAAGACGCTGTACATTCCCGGCCCAACCGAGGTTCGCGAGGACGTCATCGAGGCGATGTGCGAGCCGATGTTCGGCCACCGCATGGATCGGATGACCGACCTCTACACGACCATCGTCGAGGATACGAAGGCTTTCCTCGGCACCGACAACGACGTGATCGTCCTCACCGCCTCCGGCACGGAGTTCTGGGAGGCGTCGACGCTCAATCTCGTCGACGAGAACATTCTCGTCCCGACCTGTGGCAGTTTCAGCGAGCGCCACGCCAACGTCGCCGAGCGACTGGGCAAGGACGTGGACCGACTGGAGTACGAGTGGGGGAAAGCGGTCAAACCCGAGGACGTGCGCGATGCCCTGGAGGCGAGCGACGTCGACTACGACGTGGTCGCCTGCGTGATGAACGAGAGTTCCACTGGGGTCCGCAACCCCATCGAGGAGGTCGGCGATGTGGTCGCCGAGTATCCGGACACGTACTTCGTCGTCGACGCGGTGTCGGCGCTCGGCGGCGACGCCGTCGACATCGACGAACACAACATCGACGTCATCTTCGCGTCGACACAGAAGGCCTTCGCCATGCCGCCCGGCCTCGCGGTCTGTGTCGTCAGCGACGACGCCTACCAGCGCGAAGTGGAGGCGGACTCCGCCTCGTGGTACGGCGGCTTCCAGCGGTGTCTGGACTACTACGACCGGAAGGGCCAGACCCACTCGACGCCCGCCATTCCGATCATGCTTGCCTACCGGCAGCAGATGAAACACATGCTGGAGGAGGGCCACGCTGCTCGCGACCGGCGCCACCGCGAGATGGCCGAGTACACCCGCGAGTGGGCCCGTGAGCACTTCGGCCTCTTCCCCGAGGAAGGGTACGAGTCACAGACGGTGAGCTGCATCGAGAACACGCAGGGTATCGATGTGGCCGAAACGATCGACGCCGTCTCCGAGCAGTACGATATGGTCTTCTCGAACGGCTACGGGTCGATCGGGGAGCAAACCTTCCGCATCGGCCACATGGGCGAGCATACCGTCGAGAGCATTCGGGCACTGACCGACGCTATCGAGGACGTGGCGGACCTATAGATCCGCTTCCTGGAACCACAGGAGCCCCAGAAGGGGGGGAACGAGAATCCACACCAGCAGCATGAGCGTCGCGGACACCTGCATGTTCACGTCGCCCTGTGTGTAGAGGGCGCCCTGCATGAAGGCGTTCGAGACGGTCTTGAACGAGCCCGTCGGGTTGATGAGGGTGAGCATCCGCAGCACCTGCTGGCCCGACAGCGGGAGCCACGACGGCCCGCCGCCCATCCCGAGGTAGAACTGGAGGGGGAATCGGACGGCCCCCCAGAGGGGAACGAACAGGAAGTAGATGCCGACGGCGCCGGCGATCGCCCGCCGACTCGACGACGCAGCGGTCGAGAACCCGACCGCGATGCTGACGAAGCAGACGGCGAGGACCGCCGTCAACAGCGTGTAGCCGAGATAGGAGAGCACGTCGAAGTTCACCGCCGGCACGACGAGGAAGATCAGCGCCGGCAGGAGGAAGCCGACGGCGATGGGGGCCGCGATGGCCCCCGCCCGGCCGAGCACCTTCCCGAACACCACATCGGCTCGCGAGTGCGGGAGCGAGAGCAGGAGTTTCAGCGACCCCGACTCCCGCTCCCCGACGACGGCGTTGTACGCGACGATCAGCGCGATGAGGGGCACGAGAGTCGTCACCAGCGCGTCACGGACGAACAGCGAGTTGAGAATCTGGTTCGAACTGATCGTCTGCCCGGGCGCCGGCCGAACCAGATACGCGGCGGCCGACACGAGGAGGACGAACAGCACCGACAGGGCGGCGACCCACCGCGATCGGATGGCGTCCTGAAAGTCCTTGCGGGCGACGGCGGTCCACGTCATGCCGACATCTCCCCTTCGGTGTAGGCGAGAAACAGGTCTTCCAGCGAGGTTTCCTCCGTCTGGAAGTCCTTCACGGCGATTCCGGCGTCTTCCAGCGCGCCGATAACCGCCGTCTTGGTGTCGGCGTCGCAGGTAACCGTCACCGTCCCCCCGTCGGTGGTCGCGTTCGACACGCCGGAAAGTGCCCGGACTGCGTCGAGATCGTCCTCGCTCGCGGCGTCGACGGTGATGACCAGCGTCTCGCCGCCCTCGACGGCGTCACGCAGGCCCTCGATGCTGTCCTCGGCGACGAGTTCGCCCTCCCGTAGGATGCCAACGCGATCACACACCGCTTCGACCTGTCCGAGGACGTGACTGGAGAAAAAGACGGTCGTGCCGCCCTCGGCTTCCTCACGGACGATGTCGCGCATCTCGCGGGCGCCGCCCGGGTCGAGGCCGGAGGAAGGCTCGTCGAGGATCAACAGATCGGGGTCACCCACCAGCGCCATGCCGAGAACGAGTCGCTGGCGCATCCCTTTCGAGTAGCCACCGGCCTTCCGATCGGCGGCGTCGGCGATTCCCACTCGCTCCAGCACGGCATCGGGATCGCCGTCTACTTCCTTCGAGCGCATGGCGAACTCGATGTGTTTACGCCCCGTGAGGCGGTGGTACACGTCGTAGCCTTCGGGCAGCACGCCGGTTCGACGGCGCACCGCGACGCTCTCCCCGCCGGCGTCGAGGCCGAGGACCCGTACGTCGCCCGCTGTCGGGCGGACGAAATCGAGCAACATGTTGATCGTCGTCGATTTTCCCGCGCCGTTCGGCCCGAGGAAGCCGAACACCTCGCCCTCGGGGACCGTGAGGTCGAGGTCCGAGACGGCGGTGACGTCGCCGAAGCGCTTCGTCACGCCGTCGAGTTCGATTGCGGCCATGGGGATCCGTTGGTCCAGTCTCGGTTAAAGGGTTTAGGTGTCGGGCGCCCCGAATCCCGGTCTCGACTGCTCACACCGTCTCGTCGGGGTCGTGTCGCTCCGCCATTCGTGCCGCCGCCGCCGCGTACCGCTCTTGCAGCTCCTCGTCCTCGATCGCCACCAGTGTCTCCGGATCAGCGTCGACGGCTGCGGTCACGCCCCCCGATCGCTCGACAGCGATGGGCGCCCGCTCGATTCGGCGGACCGACTCGCCGTTCGTCGTCGCGTACGCGAGCGAGATGAGTCCCTTGTCGTCGTAGGTGCGCTCGACCAGCCACAGCCGCTCCGTCTCGGTCATGTCCCGTCATCGCCGCCGCGGGTGTTATACCCTTGTCATTCCCGACGACCGGCTTGGAGTTCCGCCACGCTCCGTTCGAGTTCGTCGACCGCCCCCTCGGCCTCGTCGGCGGCGACGACGATCCGGTCCGCCGCGGTCGCCGTCTCGTTCGCGCGGTCCCGGAGGTTCTCGATCGTCGCGGTCAGCTCCTCGGCGGTGGCCGCCTGATCGTCGGCCGTGCGCGACACTTCCGCGACGCCGTCCGCGACCTGATCGATCGTCGCCGCGATGTCGTCGAACGTCTCCAACACGGCGTCGATCCGATCGCTCGCCTCGTCGATCCGGTCGACCGAGTGGGTCGCGGCGTCGACGGTCTCCTCGGTCTGGGCCTGGAGCGCCTGGATATCGTCGGTTATCGCCTCGGTGTGGTCGTGGGTCTGTTCGGCCAGCGACTTCACCTCCTCCGCGACGACGGCGAAGCCGTCGCCGTCCTCGCCCGCCCGCGCCGCCTCGATGTTGGCGTTCAGCGCCAGCAGATTCGTCCGGTCGGCCACCTCCGAGATAACCTCGATCACCGCCTCGATGTCGTCCATCCGTTCGCCGAGGGCGGTCACGTCCTCGACGAGGTCCTCGCCCACGTCGACGACGCTCTCGGTCGCCTCGCGTGCGTCTTCGCTCGCGTCGAGACCCTCCGACGCCGCGGTCCGCGCCTCGCCCGCCGCCGTCTCGACTTCGTCCGTCGTCGCCGCGACTTCCTCGATGCTTGCGCTGAACGACTGCATCTCGTCGGCCCCCTCGGACAACAGATCGTTCTGCTCGTCGACGTTCTCGGCGATGGCGTCCGCCGCCGACGCGGTGCGGTCGATGGCTCCCGCCAGCGACTGCGTCTCGGCGTCCACCTGCTCGGCGAGGCTCTCGAACTCCTCTGCGGTCCGGTTCAACTCCGTCACGACCAGCGCGAGGCGGTCGTCCACTTCACGCTCGTCGGCATCGAACGCCGCTCGGGCACCGAGATTCCCCTCGGCGAGGTCGTGGAGCGTCCCCCGGACTTCGTCGACGAGGTCAGCGACGGCCTCCTGTCGCCGCACCTCCGCCGTCCGGTCGTGAATCGCCTGAATGACCGCGACGAACTCGCCGTCCTCGTACAGCGGCATCGACGTGTGACGGAAGTGTCTCGTCTCGCCTCGCCGATCGGTCAGTGTCTCCTCCGTCGTGTACAGCGAGAGCGCCTCGTCTTCGAGTTCGATCCCTTCGAACTCGTCGGCGCTCTCGGGGGCGTCGAGCACCGTCTGCGCCAGCATCTCCGTCTCACGGCTGTCGGGGTAAAACACCGTACTCGGCCGCGTTGATCCGATGGCGGCGTCGTCACCGTTGCCCGTCAACCGCTCGATGCTGTGGTTCCACGCCGCCACCGCCCCCTGCCGGTCGAGGACGAACACCGGCATCCCGACCCCGTCGATCAGTACGTCGTCGTCGATGTTCAGCTCCACCGCGGCGGTGGCGTCCGGTTCCTCGAGCGTGGCGGCATCCGTTTCGACGCCTCCATCCGCTGCCGGCGTGTTCGGCCGATCCCCGACTGCGCGCTCCGATTCGTGTGGCTCGGGACCATGATTCATACGACAGCGGTCGGTAGCTCCCTTCTTAACCGTTTCCGCCGGTTCTCATGCCTGAAAACGCCGGGGGGACGCGTCAGGCTCATTGGTGCGCGCTGGCTACGGAGCGATGATGGATGCGACCGCGGTGCGACAACGGGCGGCCGATCTGCCGCGCGACCCCGGCGTTTACCTCTTTTACGAGGACGACAGCGTCCGCTATGTCGGCAAGGCGGTCGACCTCCGGGCACGGGTGCGATCTTACGTCGATCCACGAAGCGACCGCATCCGACGCATGGTCGACCGCGCCGATCGGATCGACGTGGCCGTCACCGACACCGAGACGCAGGCTCTGTTGCTGGAGGCGAATCTCATCAAGCGCCACCAGCCGCGGTACAACGTCCGGCTCAAGGACGACAAATCCTATCCACTCGTCCAGCTCACCGATCACGACGCTCCCCGAATCGAGGTGACGCGCGATCCCGACGAGGGGGCGACCGTGTTCGGTCCTTTCACCGACAAGGGCCACGTCGAGACGGTCGTGAAGGCACTCCGGGAGACGTACGGCCTCCGCGGCTGTTCGGACCACAAGTACCGCGGCCGCGACCGCCCCTGTCTCGACTACGAGATGGGCCTGTGTAGCGCGCCCTGTACTGGCGAAATCGACACGGACGCGTACGCCGAGGACGCACGTGCCGCCGTCCGGTTTTTCGAGGGGGAGACGGGAGTGCTGGCCGATCCACTCCGACACGAGATGGCCGCGGCGGCCCAGAACCAGTCGTTCGAGCGCGCCGCCAACCTTCGGGACCGACTCGAAACCGTCGAGTCGTTCCACGGCACCGGCGGCGATGCCGTCGCCTCCCAGTCCGACGAGCGGACGGTCGACGTACTTGGCGCCACGGTCGAGGGCGACCGGGCGACGGTCGCTCGGCTCCACAGCGAACGCGGGCAACTCGTCGACCGCTCCCGCCACCGACTCGACGCGCCCGACGGCGAGGACCGAGCCGGGGCTCTCCTCGCCGCCTTCATCCCCCAGTACTACGCCGACCGTGCGTTACCGGACGCCATCCTCTGTTCGGAGCATCCGAACGACGACGAGGTGATCGCGTGGCTGGACGCCGAAGGCGTCTCGGTGCGCGTTCCCGGGGCCGGCCGTGAGGCCAAACTCGTCGACCTCGCACTGAAGAACGCCCGCCGTCGGACTGGTTCCGACGACGCAACCAGCCGACTCGCGGACGCGCTCGCCCTCGACGCACCTCCCGAACGAATCGAGGGGTTCGACGTGAGCCACAGCGGCGGCAAGGCGGTCGTCGGGAGCAACGTCTGTTTCGTCGACGGTGGCGCGGAAAAATCGGCGTATCGCCGGAAGAAACTCACCGAACGAAACGACGACTACGCGAACATGCGCGAACTCCTGCACTGGCGGGCCACCCGCGCCGTCGACGGGACGGACGACCGCCCCGATCCGGACCTCCTCCTGATCGACGGCGGCGACGGCCAACTCGCCGCCGCCCGGGACGCCCTCGCGGAGACGGGGTGGGACGTGCCGGCCGTCGCGCTGGCGAAAGCCGAAGAGCGGGTCGTCACGCCCGACGGCGTCCACGACTGGCCGGACGACGCCTCCCATCTCCACCTCCTCCAGCGCGTGCGTGACGAAGCGCACCGCTTCGCCGTCCAGTATCACGGGACCGTCCGCGACGAGGTGTCGACGGCGCTCGACGACGTACCGGGCGTCGGCCCCGAGACGCGCCGCCGACTACTCCGGCGGTTCGGGAGCGTCGAGAACGTGCGCGAGGCGTCGGTCGCGGACCTCCGGGACGTGGAGGGCGTGGGCGAGAAGACTGCCGACGCGCTGGCGCGACGACTGTAACGAACAGGTGGCGACGAACCGTGGCCGCGGTCACGCGTTCGCGAGGCGTGGCGCCACACTCCCGCGAGCGCCTCGCGGCCGATCTCAGGTCACGGGGCGACTGGCCTCGGCTTCGTATATGAACGTCAGGCGATTTCGTCGTACTGCTCGCCGAGCTTCTCCGCCGCGTCGTCCATCAGATCTGCCTCGTAGTCGTCGAGATCCCATTCGACGACCTCCTCCACACCGTTCGAGCCGAGCTTGACGGGGACGCCGAAGGCGGTGTCCTCGTAGCCGTACTCGCCGTCGAGGACGATGCTCCCCGGCAGAACTTCGCCCGTGTCGCGAACGACGGCCTCGACCATGTGCGCGACGCCCGTCGCCGGCCCCCACTCGGTCGCGCCCTTGCGCTCGATGACATCCATCGCGGACTCCTGCAGGTTGCCGAGAATCTCCTCGCGCTCGTCCGCGGTAAACTCGGGGTCGCGGCCGTCGACTCGAACTTTCGAGAAGACGGGTACCTGCGCGTCGCCGTGTTCGCCGAGGATCGTCGCCTCGACGTTCTGTACGGGCGCCTCGAATCGCTGTGAGAGAACGTACCGGAAGCGCGCGGAGTCGAGACGGCCGCCGAAGCCGATCACCGCGTGCCGATCACGGTCGCCCGCCTCGTAGAGATGCCGGTTCAGGAGGTCGACTGGGTTCGAGGTGGTAATCGACACGAAGTCGTCGTTGTACTCCGCCAGCGAGGAACCGATATCCTCCATGATCGGCGCGTTGTCGCCCGCGAGGTCGATCCGGGTCTGGCCGGGTTTCCGGGGGATGCCCGCCGTGATGACCACCACGTCCGATCCCTCGGTCGCCTCGTACCCCCCCTGCCGGACGACCGTGTTCGAGTCGTAGGCGATGCCGTGGTTCGCGTCCGCGGCCTGCCCCACTGTCTCGGCCTCCATGTCCGGAATGTCGACGAAGACGAGTTCGTCCGCGATGTCGCGGAGCGCGATGTTGTACCCTGCCGCGGCTCCGACGGTCCCGGCCGCGCCGATGACGCTCACTTTCGTCATATCACGTACCGATGGCGCCGGATACCGATTAAACGCTTCGGAAGCCCCGAATTCGGCCTGCAGTCGGCGTACACCTGTTCGACTGCTGTCGAAAAAGCCGTGCCAAGCCCGTGGGATTTTTCGACGTTGGCCGCCTTCCTCGATCCATGAGTGGGTTCGACGAGGAGGCCGAACGCGAGCGACTCCGGGAGAAGTACGAACAGGACCAGGAGAAGCGAGCGGCCACCCAGCGCATGAGCGAACTGCTCCTCAAAGGGGCGACGATGACCAACAGCCACTGCGACGCGTGTGGCGACCCTCTCTTCCGCCACGACGGGCAGACGTTCTGCCCGACGTGCCAGGCTGCCGGGGGAGACGCGACGGCGGCGGAGGCAACGGAGGCCGAGACGGCGGCCGTCCCCGAGACGGAGGTGTACGACGCCGACACCGAGACGGTGGACACGTCCACCGCCGCGGCGACTCGTGACGACAGTCCGCCGGCGGAGGCAAGTGGCGACCAGTCGGCCACCGCCGACGGCCCGGCGGGCGGTCCGGTCGCGAGAGCGGCCGGTCCCGCTGGGGACTCGCGCGGCCAGCCCACTCGCCCCGCTCCGTCCGCGACGGGGTCGGCGCCCCTCGACGACGCCCACGCGTCGCTCTCGCGGACGCTCGTGAAGTACGCCCGTGCGGCCGAGGAGGCGGACGACCCGCGCCGAGCCACGGAGTTTCTCACCGCCGCGCGCGAGGCGGCGGAGACGCTAGCGGCCCTCGACCGGCGGTGAGACGCTCGTCGCGCTAGCGGTACTCGCTCCCAACCACGTCCCGGATGCGGTCGGCGGTCACCTCGCCCACGCCGTCGACGTCGAGTAAGTCCTCTTCGCGTGCGGTCATCACGGCTTCGACGCTTCCGAAGTGTTCGAGAAGCGACCGCGCGGTCACCGGACCGATGTCCGCGATGGCACCGACGACGTACTCCTGTTGTTCGGCCAGCGTCTTCGCGCTCTTCTCGCCGTGGACGCTCACGGGGCGGTCACGCGTCGTCTGCTCTCGACCGGCGAGGACTGCCAATAGATCCGTCGTGTCGCCCTCGTCGTCCGTCCGCAGGACACTCACACCGAAATCGACCGAGAGCGACGCCAGTGCCCCCCGGATGGCGTCCGGATGGACGTTGCGCTCCTCGTAGAGACCGCCGCCTTCGATGACGACGACCGGGCGAGCGTAGTGTCGCGCGAGGTCGCCCACCTGTTCGAACAGCGAGCGGTCGCCGCCGGTGAGGGTGTCGAGGAAGTCCGATACCGTCTTGCGCTCGACTGCGACGCGATCGGAGACGACGTAGTCCCCCACCGCCAGCGTCTCCAGTCGGGTCGCCATCCCCTCGCGGGTCGAGAGGTCGCGAGCGATCGCCGAGTCGAGTTCCCGCTGGTCGACGACGATTTCGACGGCGTCGTCGTCGTCCCCCGCGGTGGCGACGACGCCATCGTTATCGTCCGGTTCGTCGTCGTGCTCGGCCTGCTGTGTCCCCGCCGTCCCGAACTCCGTGAGGCCGGGTTGGGTGGCCGCGCCGCCGTCGGCTTCGGCGTCGGCGTCGGCGTCGGTGTCCGCCGCGGTCGCGTCGACTCCGCTCCCCCCGTCGAACGAATCCAGCGCCATCTGGGAGTCGTCGAGCTCCGATTCGACCTCCTCCGCGACGCCTTTCAGTTCCGTCAGTTCGTCCTCCATCTCCTGCTCGCGCCGGCGCGAGATCCAGAAGAACGCCTCGTCGCGGGTGTCTTCGGCCATGAGCACGACCACGCGTCCCTCGTCCTGCCGGCCGGTCCGCCCCTTCCGCTGGATCGAGCGAATCGCCGTTGGGACGGGTTCGTAAAAGAGGACGAGATCCACCTCCGGTACGTCCAGTCCCTCCTCCGCGACGGAAGTGGAGACCAGCACCTCGAACTCCCCTTTCCGGAAGGCGTCGAGGGTCTCGCCCTGCTCTTTCTGGCTCATCCCATCCGAGCCCTCCTTGTCGCCTTGGCCGACGAACCGCCGCACGTCGAAGCTCTGGCTCAGGAAGTCGGTCAGCGCCTCGGCGGTGTCCCGCGACTCGGTGAAGACGATGACACGCTCGCCGCCGCCGATGCCGAGCGTCTGGGCGAGCAGGACGCGCGTCTGCCGGAACTTGGGATGCAGGTCGTCGAAGTCCTCGGCCTTTCGCATCGCTTCCCGCACCTTGGGTTCGGAGACCAGCCGCTGGCTCGCTTTCGACGCGCCGGAGGCGCGGGCGGCGTTGCGCTGGCGCTCGAAGTAGCGCCGAAGCGACTCCACCGACTGCGTCTCGGCGAGTTCGACCGCCCTCCGGAGCTTCATCACCTCCGCGTGGATCGACATACCCTCGTACCCTTCCGACTGATCGGCGTCGATGAGGTCCTGTAACTGTCCGCGCATCGCGTTCAGGTCGCGCTGGGAGAGGTCGGGGCTGGTCTTGTTCGTGACACCGAGTTCCTTCAACTGCGCCAGTCGGTCGGTGATGACCTCGTTGATCGCGTCCCGAATCTCGAGGACGGGCCCGGGCAGGGTCACCCGCTCCCACTCCACCTCCGTGTCGTGGGTGTAGTCGGCCACGTCGGCGTCGTCCTCGGTCATCACCGCCACCTCGCCGAGTCCGAGGTTCTCACAGACGGTCAGAATGGCCTCCTCGTCGCCGCCGGGAGAGGCGCTCATGCCGGTCACGAGCGGCGACTCGGCGTCGGCGTGGTAGCGCTCCGCGATGTAGACGTAGGCGTAGTCACCGGTCGCGCGGTGGCACTCGTCGAAAGTGAGGTGTGTCACGTCGGACAGCGAGATGCGCCCGCCGATCAGGTCGTTCTCGACTACCTGCGGCGTGGCGATGACGATGCGGCTCTCCGCCCACAGCGCCGCCCGGTCGTCCGGGCGCACCTCCCCGGTGAAGACCGTGATTTCGTCGTCCGGGATGGTGAGAGCCTCGCGGTAGAAGTCGGCGTGTTGCTGGACCAGCGGTTTGGTCGGGGCGAGAAAGAGCGCCGTCCCACCCACCTCCTGGAGGCGTTCGGCGGTCACGAGCAGGCTCACCGTCGTCTTGCCCAGTCCGGTCGGGAGGCAGACGAGCGTGTGGGCGTCTCGTGCGTCGCTCGCGAGTTCGAGCTGGTAGCGACGCTGCTCGATGAATCCTGGTGTGAGCAGTGGATGCTCGACGTACGTTTCCTCGTCGGTGGCCGCCATCGGGGCACCTTCGTCGTCGTCGTGGTTAAGCGTTGGCGAACCGCGGTGAAAGTAAAGCGGCGGGTTACACGATTCGTTCGCCGTCGTCGTCGTACAGACGGATGGCGTCGACAGGACAGGTGCGGGCCGCGAACTCCGCGTCGAGTTCCGCTCCGTCGGGAACCTCGCGGACGAACAGATCCGGTTCCGTCTCGTCGCTCCCATCTAGGTCGGCTTTCCCGTCGTCGCGGTTCTCCTCGAACGCCGCCCACTCGTCGGTACACTGGAACATCCCGATGCAGGTGTCACGGTCGAACTCGATATGCATACGTGACGGTAGACGGGGCGGCGAGAAAGGTGTGGCGTTGCGACGAGGGTCGTCCGTATCAGTTCGTCGTCGACTTCGATTCGCCGCCGCCGTCCGGCGGGGGTTCGACTCCCTCGACGACTTCCGCGACTTCCGTCTCCTTCTCGGTATCGATGTGCCAGCGGTCGACGGCGTCCTCGTAGTCAGTCAGCCGGTCGCTCACCGCCGCCTTGAGCTCGTCGTCGTTGACGTTCACCTCGAAGATGAACTGGTCCTCGTCGCCACCACGCGCCGTCTTCTGGACGTTCGCGCTCACGAGCTCGTTGTCGAAGTAGTACGGCGCGAGCTGGGTCATCACCTTGCGGTAGACGGTGTCCTCGACGGCGCGGAGCGCCTTCCGTCCGGCGGAGTCGGCGGCCCGGGCAACGTAGTTGATCGAGTCCTGCCAGCGCTCGACCGCGCCCTCGTTGTCGCCTTCCTCGACACGTTCGTAGGACTCGGAGAGCTTCTCGCCTGCCGTCCGCAGATCCTCGTCGGGCTCTTTGCCCGCTTTCTCGCCCTCGCCTTCGGCGACGCTCGCCTGTTCGGCGGTCTTTTCGTTCACGTCCTCGCCGAGGCGTTCGTGGGATTTGGGTCGCCACTCGTCCCACTCCTCGAACGCCTCGCCCTCGGCACCGGCATCACGGAGTGCCCGCGTGATCCGCTCGCCGTGCTCGACGATCTCTGCCCACTTCCCCCGGCATTTGAAGCCGGATACGCTCTCTTCCATCGCTTGTCAGGCTCCCACGGTGTCGGCGTACAAAACGGTTCCGCGCTACCGGCCGTACGTGAGCCGGGTCGCGTAGTCGTCGATGCGACGCTTGAGCCGGGTGAGCCACGCGGCCGGCGAGACGGCCCGAAGCTGGCGCTCGTCGACCTCGATCCGGTCACCGGCGAACGGATCACGTTCGCGTCCGTCGTCTTCCGACTCCGTCACGCCGACGACCGAGCTCATGGCACACCGGCCACACGTTTCGGTGTCCTTGCCACCCATCGTACTCAGGTGTACGGCCACGAGCGAATTAAACCTTGTCGTGGGCGTGACGACGCGTTTTTGCCCCCGCCAACACAGTAAACGGGTATGGGCTACCACGTCGTCGACACCGACGAAGTCGAGCCGGATCCCGACCGCCCCTGCACGCGCCGGTCGCTGTCGGATCGGGCCGGACTCACGAACATGGCTATCAACCGCTACACTGCGGAGCCGGGCGAGGAACTCCCGCTGGCCTACCACTACCACGACGATCAGGAGGAGGCGTTCTACGTCCTCTCGGGCACGCTGCACGTGAAGACCCCCGACGGGACGCTTCAGGCGGGCCCCGACAGCCTGCTCACCGTCGAACCGGACAGCCCACAGTTCGCGTACAACCCCGAGGACGCGGACGAGACCGTCGACGTCGTCGCCATCGGCGCGCCGGCCGTCGACGGTGACGTGCACGCGTACGAGCCGTGAGCGACGAGGGTGTGCCGGCGGACGGAAGCGGCGCCGAGACGGGCGTTGACGCCGCCGACGGCGTTTCCGACGATGTCCCCGAGTGGGACGACGAGTACGTCGACCGGGTTAGTGGCCGCCTCATGTTCAACTACGACCTCGACCGCGACTACCGGGTCGACGGCGAGGCGTTCGACCTCTACGGCCGCCTCGAGATCCACACGCAGAAGAAGTTCTTCCACCCGGCGATCACCTACGGCCACCACGTGTCGTACGAACACCTGTTTCTCCGTCGGGCCGAGAGCGTCAGGGTGCCGACGCTCGAACGCTTGGTCGACCTCGCTACCGACCTCGCGGACCGCTGGATCGAGGCCGACGAGGAGCATTACGCCACCGAGTTCACGTTCGTCGTCGTCGTCCCAGAGATCCCCGACGACGTGCGCGAGTTCGTCGCCTCGTTCCGCGACCGCACGATGCTCAAGTACGGCTACAACGGCTACTACGAGACGCACCTCGCGGTCGTCGCTCCCGACGAGGAGGCCGTCGTGACGAGCGAGCGTGCCGACGTGGCCGACGCGCTCACGGTCTGGGAACCGATCGACGCCACGCGACCCGGCCCGCTCGAACGGCTCAAACGCCGGCTCCTCGGCTGACACTGACGGCTTTTCGTCACTTCGGGCTGACGATCCGCCTGAGACGGATACAGCCGGCAGCTAGAGCGGTCGTCCGCAGTCGATGCACGACCGACCGGTCACTAAAGGGTCGTGGCTGTGCAGGTTCCGCCCATGCTTCGGGCGCTCCTCCTGATCGTTCTGATCGTGGTCGCTGGTTGTGCGGGCAGCGGGGGGAGTGCGACGCCGACCGCTTCGCCACCGCTCCGGGCGACGGCCGATCCGGCCGTCATCGCCCCGTCGACGCTCGACGCCACCGGCTACGCCGAACGGCACGCCGACGCGCCGTCGCTGAACACCACCGTCACCGCTCGCATCGAGGGCGACGTGACCTTACAGACCACCCGCGACGTGTGGGCGACGACTGCCCGCCGGGTGTACGCCCGGTCGACACCGGACGGCCCCGCCGTCGTCGGCCTCTACGCCGTCCCGAGCGTGCAGCCGTTCGAGAACGCCGACCTGCGGAAGAACCCGGCCCTCGGGCTGTCGACGGCCGCCCTGTTCACGCGCGCCCAGACCGTGTACGACGTGCGCAACCTCTCGCGGACGGGCGAGCGCTCGGTCTCCGTGTTGGCGGCCGAGGCGACGCTCACCCGGTATCGAGGCACGGCGACTGCCAACGGCACCGTCCGTGCCGTCGCGGCCACCCTCGTCACCGTCGACCACGGCGGCGACTACGTCACCGTCGCCGTCCTGTGGCCGCGCGGGCAGACTGCGCCGCTCGACCGACTGCTCGACGGGGTGCGCCACGAAAAAGGAACCGCGTAGCCGCGAGCCGTTAGTCGTCCGTCTCCGCTGGTTCGCCGCCGTCCGCGACGGCCGCGCCGGTACCGCGGGCCTCGCGGATGTTGTTGATGCCCATGTAGGCGAGCGACAAGGCGAGCCAGACGAGCACCAACGCGATGACGATCTGGACCCCGGCGGACGCCATCTCGATGGTCGTCCCGCCACCGGCCCAGTTGCCCTGTATAAACTTCTGGTACAGGTTCTGATACAGCGCCAGATACAGGAGTGCCGTCGTGGTGATCACCAGCATGAACGCCATCGGCGCGCCGGTGGAGATGAGCTGTTTCTGGTCGTCCCAGTTGGCGAGCCAGATGGTCGCGACGAGCAGCGCGAGCGCCGCGAGCGTCTGGTTCGCGCCGCCGAAGAGCGGCCAGAGGTCGGCCCACCGGCCGGAGGCGACGAGGACGTACGCCGGCGCCACCTGCAGGAAGGCGTTGACGTAGCGGTTGGCTGCGACTTCCTGCACCTGCGTCTCGGGTGTCCCGACGAGCTCTTCGACCATGTAGCGGCCGAGCCGGACTGCGGTGTCGGTGCTGGTGAGCAGGAAGCTCACGAGCACCAGCCCCATGAACGGCGCGGCGATGCTCTCGGAGATGCCGAAGCCGACGTTGAGGATGAGCCCGCCGCCCGACGCGAAGTTGGGCAGGGCGAGGCCGATGCCACCGCCCGTCGGCACTTCGGCGTACACCGCGACGGTGACGATGGCCACCGTGGCGAGCAGGCCCTCACCGAGCATCCCGCCGTAGCCGATGGTTCGGGCGTCCGTCTCTTTGTCCAGTTGCTTGGCCGTCGTCCCCGAGGAGACCAGCGAGTGGAAGCCGCTGATCGTCCCGCAGGCGATGGTGACGAAGAGCAAGGGGAACAGCGGTAACGTCGTCTCGACTAGTGCCCCGCCCCAGAAGCCGGCGTAGGCGGGCACGTCGATGACCAGCTGGGACGCGCCGCCGGTGAACGTGCCGACGATGACGGCCAGCAACGTCCCGCCGACGCCCGCGTACAGCAGGCTCGACGTGAGGAAGTCACGTGGCTGGAGCAGGACCCAGACCGGGAGGACGCTCGCGATGAAGCCGTAGACGAGGATCACCGGAATCCACGTTGCGATGTTGACGCTGCCCAGCACGGGTGGGAGCGGACTCCCCGACAGGAGGACGATGGTCCCCGCGGGGTAGTCGCCCGGCACTAGCGCGAGCGGGTACTGGACGCCGACCCAGACGCCGGCGAAGACGGCCGCGACGAACGCGAGCGTCCCCGGCAGGAACGGCAAGTCGAGCTGGTACAAGTACACCCCGAACAGGAGCGCCAACGCGATGTAGACCAGCGACGCCGTCGCGGCCTGTGGATACGCGTTGAACACCAGCGCGATGACGAGGCCGAACACCGCCACGACGAGGATGATCGTCAGGAACGCGAACCAGAGGATCATGTCCTTGCCGCGTTCGCCGACGTACTCCCCGATGATGTACCCGATCGACTTCCCTTCGTGGCGCATGCTCGCCGTCAGCGCCATGAAGTCGTGAACCGACCCGAACAGCGGGTTTCCGATCGCCACCCACAGGAACGCTGGCACCCATCCCCAGACGACCGTGGCCGTGATCGGTCCGACGATCGGTGCCCCCCCCGCGATACTCGAATAGTGATGCCCCAACAGCACCGGCTTCTTGGACGGAACGTACTCCTGTCCGTCCTGATACTTATGTGCTGGTGTCTCCCGGTCGTCGTCCAAATCGACGAACTGGGAGAGGTACCGCGAGTATCCCAGATACGCGACCGTGAACGACACGAGCGTGAGTACCACCACTGTAATAGCCTGTACCATGTGTGTGACCCACTGTGGAACCACGAAAAATGATCACTTAAACGTTGGGCATGTGTCCGTTCACCGTGCACGGGCAGGTGATGCGCCCGATTAGAGCGTACGCGCGGAATATAACTATACCGACACGTCGAGCTCGTCGGCCACCTCGTCGAGAAGCGAGCCTTTCACTTCCCTGACGCGAGTTTCGATCTCCGCGATCACCGGCTGATCGAACGTCTCGTGGAGCTCGTCGAGGCGTTCGCGCTCGGTCGCCACCCGGCCCCGGAGGAAGCGGGCACCGCGCCCGTTCTCGTCGTCGTCCGGTTCCGGCGTCAGTTTGTTCACCGCTAGTCCACGGACGTCGAGACCGTGATCGTCGAGGCCGTCGATAGCGCGGCGTGTCTCGCGGATCGACAGTTCGTCCGGGTTCACCACGAGAAAGAACGCGGCCTCCCCTTGGAGCGTCTCCTTCGCGAACTCGAACATCTCCTTGCGTTCCTGCAGGCGGGCGATGATGGGGTCTCCCTCCATCATCCGCCGCGGTTCCTGGTTGCCGATGGCCGCCCGTTCGAACAGTTTGACGCTCTGCTTGCGTTTGTGCAGGAGTCGGTCGACCCACCCCTCCAGAAACTCCGGCAGGCTCAGCAGCCGAAGGGTGCCGCCCGTGGGCGAGGTGTCGAAGACCACCCGGTCGTACGGGTCGGCGTCACGCATCACGTCGATAAAGCGATCGAATAGCGCCGCCTCGTAGGCGCCCGGCGTCTGGTGGGCCATCTCGATCTGTCGGTCGATTTCGTTGACCATCGCCGGGCTGACCTGATCGCCGAGCGCGCGTTTCGTCTCCATCAGGTGCCGTTCGAGTTCGTCGTCCGGGTCGATCTCCATGACGCTGAGGTCGTCGATCCCCTCGACCGATCGGGGCTCGTCGTCGAACTCCTGATCGAACACGTCGGCGGTGCTGTGGGCGGGATCGGTGGAGACGACGAGCGTCTCCAGGCCGGCCCGCGCACATTTCAGGCCGTAGGCGCTCGACATCGTCGTCTTGCCCACGCCACCTTTCCCGCCGAAGAAGACGAATCGATCCATCAGAAGTGGTACTGCTCGCCTTTGCGTTCGAGCAGCGATCCCCGGTTCCACATCCGGCGCTCCCACGCCTCGAACTCGTCTTCGAGGTACGGCAGAAGCTCGGCCGTGTAGTACGACACGGGGCTCGGAATACCGAAGGCGTCGGGGAAACACGCGAGCATGAACGTGTCCTCCTGATCCTCGGCTTCCTTCTCGATTTTCTCGTAGGCCGGATGGGTCACTAGACCGTGATACAGGCCCCGGAGCCACTCGGTGGCGACCCGCCGGAAGCGCTCGATCCGTTCCGCGAGGTCCATGCCCCGTCTCCCGGCGGCGAGGAGAAAAGGGTATCGTCGGTCGTTCGCGGCGGCCGCACGTCCGCGGGGTTAAGTGGCTAACGCCCGACCTGCGCCACATGTCCCGCGATCGCGACGCCGTTCCCGTCACCATCCTGAGCGGGAGCCTCGGCGCCGGCAAGACGACGCTTCTCAACCATCTACTCTCCACCGCCGGCGACCGCGACATCGCCGTCCTGGTCAACGACATGGGCGACATCAACGTCGACGCCGATCTGGTGAGCCAGAACACCGACCTCGCCGTCGACGGTGGCGTGACCGAACTCTCGAACGGCTGTATCTGCTGTGAACTGCAAGACGACCTCGAAACCGCCGTCGTCCGTCTGGCGCAGGACCGCGAGTTCGACCACCTCGTCGTCGAGGCGTCGGGCATCTCCGAACCCCGGCCCGTCGCTCGCCTGTTCACCACGGGCTCGCAGGCCGCCGCGCGCTACGAGATTGCGTCGGTCGTCGCGGTCGTCGACGCCCGGCAGTTCCACGACGCCTTCGATGGGGTGGGGGTCGCGGCGCGCCGCGAGGGGGAGAGCGAGAGCGGCGACCGCCCGCTCTCGGACCTGCTCATCGAACAGGTGGAGTTCGCGAACCTCGTCGTCCTGAACAAGATGGACCTCGTCGCGCCCGCGGAGCTCGACGGCGTCGAGGAGATGGTGCGGGCCCTCCGTCCCGACGCCGAAGTGGTTCGCACGGAACACAGCCGCGTCGACGCCGACACCGTGCTTCGGGAGCGGTACGACCCCGCGACCGCCGACGAGGCGGGATGGAAACGAGCGCTGGACGAGGCGGAGCACGACCACGCGGGCCACGACCACGACCACGCGGACCACGACCACGACCACGCGGACCACGACCACGACCACCCCGAAGCCGTCTACGGCATCACCTCGTTCACGTACCGCCGCCGCCGCCCCTTCCACCCCGACCGAATTCGCTCGCTTCTCGCCGACCTGCCGCCGTCGGTGGTCCGCTCGAAGGGCACCTGTTGGATCGCCACCGGTGCCGACCTCTCGTACACGATGGGGCAGGCTGGCCCCTCGGTTCGTGTCGAGGCGGCCGGTCCCTGGATCGCCAGCCTCCCCGAGTTCGAACAGGACGCCTACCGGCGCAACCGCTCGAATCTGGACTGGGACGACGAGTGGGGTGATCGCCGCACCGAACTCGTCGTCATCGGGCGGGAGATGGACGAGGACGAACTGATCGCGGCGCTCGACGACTGCCTCCTCACGGACGACGAGATGGCGGCGTCGTGGGACGGCTTCGAGAACGACTTCCCGACGACCGCTGGCGACGAACTGGTCGTGACCGAACCCGCGGTGACGCGCTAGCAGGCACACCCGGTCGATCCGGGCGACCGCTCGAACTCCATCTCCGCGCCGCAGTCGGGACAGGTCGGGGCGTCGTCACCCTCGACGTCGGTGTCGAGGATGCGCTCGCTACAGTCGTGACACCAGTACGCCCCCTTCGATTCGCTCGTGCCCTCGCCGCGATTCGTCGACGACGACGACGCTTCGAGCGCGTCGGAGATCGTGCTAAACAGTCCCATATGCCACGGTTCTTCTGCCGACAGGTAAAGACTCGGCCGGCTGTCCGCGGGCGGTGCACGGCCGTCGCGCTCGTTCCAGTCGACTGACGGCCGGCAGTATCACTCCCGGTCGTCCGACTCCAGTTCCGCGACCCGGCGCTCCAGCGCCGTAATTCGGTCGGAGCGGGCGGCCCACCGCGCGCCGGTGGCCGCGCCGAGGACGACGCCAGCGACGATACCCACCGGACCGAAGACGCCGCCGACCATCCCACAGACGCCGGCGAGGGCGATGGTCACGAAGTCCCGCCAGTCCATACCGTCCTCTCGGGCGCCGCGTATTTCAGGTCGCCGCCTCGGCCAGCGCGTCGAGCAGGCGGTTCAGTTCGCCCCGCCGCTTCCACGTCGCCAGCCGGTCGGTCAGCGCCGACACGGGCAGGCCCAGACTCACCGCCGACCGTGCGGTCACACGCGATCCCTCGTTCTCGGCCTCGACGGTCAGGTCGGTGGTCATGGCGTCGAACGGGCCGGCTGTCCCCGCCTGCGTGTAGTGGAGACCGTCCGGTCGCTCCTCGAACCGGAGGGTGAGTTCCAGTCCTCGCGCTCCCGCGGTGACGAGCGTCCCGTCGTCCGTCTCGGTCACCTCCCGGACGGTGAAGCTCCCTTCGCTCTCGACCACCGTGGTGGGCGTCAGGACGCGTTCGACTGCCGTCGGCGTCGCCCGGACGAACCGTGAAACCTCGACCTCACGCATCGTCCCGCCGTTCGGGTCACCGCACCAAAAGCGGGAGGGACAGGGCAACCAGCACCGCCGCTCCCACGATGGCGGCGTAGAACAGCCCTCGGATGCGCTGTTCGGCGGGAATCTCTCCCCTGATCTCCGGCCGAGCCGTGTGAACCAGCCGGTAGTAGGCCACGCCGACGGTCGCGACACAGGTGACCGTCGGCAGGCCGAACACCGCCGGGCCGTCCAGCCCGATGGCGATGGCGTAGATCGGGCCGAAGGAGAAACAGACGAGAGCGACCATCGCCGTCACCACAAAGAAGGGAACGGCGTCGACGGCGGTCCCGTCACGATTCCTCAGGGGCATAGTTACCATCTAGCACTCGACGACAAAAACTCGCGCGCCGGGGTCGGAACGTTCAGGGCCGCTCGCCCACTCCCCTCAATCATGCCAACGGTGCGTGCCGAGGTGGTCGGCGAGGGGACACGAGAGCTCCGCCTCGACGCCGACGCCACCTACGGCGACCTGCTCAAGGCCCTCGATTTTAGCCCGCACGAGGCGACGGCCCTCGTCGACGGTGCGCCCGTGCCCGAGGATCGATCCGTCGACACCGACCGGGTTCGTGTCCTCCGGCTGATCAAGGGTGGCTCGGACGCGACGGCCGTCGCCGTCCGCCGCGCTCGTCCCGACGACCACCTTGACGTGATGCGGATCGTCGACGGAGCGATGCTCGACGCCGACGCTTCGACGGTGCGTGAGCGCATCGACGACGGCACGGTGCTGGTGGCCACGGTCGCCGACCGCGATGACGACGCCGTCGCCCCCGTCGGCGCCCTCGTCCGCGACGGCCACCGCGTGACCGCGGTGGCGACCCGCCGGCGCTACCGGGACCGGGGGGTCGGCACGGCGCTGGTGTCGGCCGCCCTCGACGACTGCGGCCGCCTCGTCGCCGAGTTCGGCCCCGACGTGCGCCCGTTCTACGAGTCGCTGGAGTTCGAAATCGAGACGGCGGAGTCCGGTCGGCTCCGGGGGCAGCTACAGTAACCGCCGCGAGACGACTGCGCCCACCTCGTCCGCCCAGTAGAGGAGGGCGACGGTGACGAGGAAGACGAGCGTCGAGAGGTCCCACGACAGCCCCGTTAGCGTCGATCCGAACAGCGTGGTCGCCCCGATCAGCGGCAGGAGGATGGAGAACGTACAGCCGACACAGGAGACGAGACCGAGGACACCCGAGAGAACCGCCCGTGTCGCGTCGAGGAGGCGGGTGTAGACGAGATAGGTCATCGCCAGATAGCCGACGAGTTTGAACGGGACGATAGAGAGGCGGACCCGCGGCGTGCCGTAGATGACGGTCGGTCCCCAGCCGGGGATGTTCCAGTGGATCGAGGAGACGGCGCCGCCCGGCAGAGGAGTCGAGAGACCGAGGAGGAGGATGCCGCCCGCCCACGAGAGGAGGAGGAAGTATCCTCCGGCGATTCCTGTCGCGATGGCTCGCTGCCGCCCGTCGACGCTCGGGGTGTCGATACGGATCATCGCCCACAGGCCGACGTTGATCCAGACGAACGGGTAGACGACGTAGCGCGGTTCGAGGATGGTCACGCCCGTCACGGCGATGTAGGCCGTCACGAGAGCGAGTTCGGCTGCGACGACGAGACACCACCACTGGATAGCCGACGCCTCCGTTCTGAGGACGTGACGCACCCGTGCCAGCGGGCCGTACGCTTCGCTCACGCCATCACCTCCGGTCGTCGTTGCACGCCGCTCATACTCGACACTCCGTGCGGAGGATTATGGACGCTTCGACTACAGGTGCGCTTCGACCAGGTCGCATCCGGCGGCGAGCAGTTCGTCGACACGCTCGCGGCTTCCGGCCTCGGCGTACACCCGCATCTTCGGTTCGGTGCCGCTCGGGCGGACGAGCAGCCACGAGCCGTCAGTGAGGAGGAGCTTGAACCCATCGAGCGTGACGACCTTCTCCACCGCCTCGCCGGCGACCCGGTCCGGAATGGCGTCGCCGAGGGCGTCGACCACCGCCGCCTTGCGGTCGTCGGGGCAGTCGACGCTCATCTTGTCGGCGACGATATCGCCGTGGGTGTCGAGCAGACGGTCCACACGGTGATCCAGCGGTTCGGCCGCCGCCGCGTCGGCCGCGACCAGCGCCATCAACACCCCGTCCTTCTCGGGGACGTGCCCGCGGATGGAGAAACCGCCGGACTCCTCGCCACCCATCAGCGCGTCCTCGGCGACCATCGCCTCGGCGACCCACTTGAACCCGACCGCCATCTCGACTACGTCCTCGTCGTGGGCGGCCGCGATCCGGTCGATCAGGAACGTGGTGGAGACGGTGCGCACCGCCGGCCCCGAGTCGTCTTCGAGCAGTTCGTCGTAGATGGCGGCGAAAAACAGGTTCTCGTCGAGGAAGCCGCGGTCGGGGGTGACGACGGCGAGGCGGTCGGCGTCGCCGTCGTTCGCGATACCGAGGTCGGCGTCGTGGGTCTCGACAGCGTCGACGAGACTGGCGAGATGCTCGGGACTGGGTTCGGGCGGGGTGCCGCCGAACGAGGTGTCTCGCTCACACCGGCGACGGATCACCGTCGCCCCCGCCGATTCGAGGAGGGCGTCGGTGACGCCCCGGCCGCTCCCGTGCATGGCGTCGTAGACGACGGTCAGGCCGTCGCAGTCCGGTTCGACCAGGGTTCGGGCCTGCGCGGCGTGAGCGTCGACTAGGTTCACACGGTCGATCGAGCCGCGCGGGCCGTCGGCCCGTGGCTTCGCGAGGCGGTCCTCGATGGCGTCGGTCACCGCTGGGAGCGCCGGCGCGCCGTCTGCCGGGATGAACTTCACACCGTTGTACTCGGGGGGGTTGTGGGAAGCGGTGATCATGAGCGCGCCGGCGAGACCGCGGTCGACGATTCCCCACGCCACGACGGGCGTCGGGCAGTCCCGTTCGGGCAGGAGGACGTCGAAGCCGTTGGCCGCGAGGACATCCGCGAGCGACTCCGCGAACCCCTCGGAGGTGGCGCGTGCGTCGTAACCGATCGCGACCGGCGCGTCGTGGTCGGCGTCGGCGAGGTAGTCCGCGACCGCCTGTCCGACCATCCGCACCCGCTCGTCGGTGAAGGTGTCCAGACGGGCGCGCCACCCGTCCGTGCCGAAGGAGATGGCGTCCATACGGTCCCATCCTTTCCGGGTGAGAAAAAGGTGGGCGTCGGCCGGCCGTGGTCCCGACTCGGCGGCGGAAGTAGACGAACGTCCACTTCTGTGGACGGGCCAAAAATATGTTATACATTGGCACGGTAGCCCCCCTCTGGGGGGAGACACATGGCGCTCGTCGACACCCTGAAACAGGTGTTTAGCACCGACGAACGCATCGTCTATCGGTGCGACGCGTGTGGGGAGACGTTCGACGTCGGCGTGAGTGTCGAGGCTCCGTCGTGTTCCGCGTGTGAGTCGACGGAGGTTCGCCAGATCAATCGCGTGTAGCACCGCCGACTAACCGTTCTTTCTGCCGCCGTGACAGCGACTTGATCTCGTGCTCACGGCTCATCGCCGCGGACCGCGTGTCGTACTCCTCGACGTGGACGAGTTCGACCGGTGTCCGTCCCCGGGTGTATTTCGCCCCGTCACCGGCGTCGTGTTCGGCCACCCGACGCTCCACGTCGGTCGTGTAGCCCGTGTAGTAGGAGTTGTCGACACACTCGAGGACGTAGACGTAATGCATCCGTCGAATCGACACGCCGTCCGCGCCTATAATCACTTCCGTCGGTCACAGGCCCGATCGCACGCCATCGTGCGGTCGAGTGTACGACCAGTTCCAGTCGCGATGAGACGCGTCGTCGGCCGACTGCCGACGGTGCAGCGCGCGTGGAAGGTGGCTTCGCGTGGTGGTCGAACGTCGCTGCAGTGGTTACGCGTTTGGGGTGCGTTGTCTCGATGCCTCCGCGATGCCGGCGTTGGCCGAACAGCTTGGACAGGCGAGGATGCGCCCACTCGCGTCGGCGAACACCCGCGCGAAGCGCTCCGAGACGTGGGACCCGCAGTGATCGCAGCGTGCCATGATTGAACCGGCTACCACCGGTGCCGGCGAGTACGTGTTGGGTACACATCCCTAAATGGGCATCGCGCGCGTGCGCACTGAGTTCACGAACGTCCAAAAACTGTCCTCGCTACCCGTCGCGGGCTCCGGCGACCGCGCGGGCGATCAGTCCTGCCTGTGCGCCCGCAGTGAACCCGTCGTCGATGTTGACGACCGAGAGGACGGTACACGACTGGAGCATGCTGGCGAGCGCCGACTCCCCCTCGCCGCCGTGGCCGTAGCCGGTCGGCACCGGGAGTCCGATCACCGGCGTGTCGATCAGGCCGGCGACGACCGTCGGCAACGCTCCTTCCCGTCCGGCGGCGACGACCGCCACGTCGGCGGCGCGGAGGGAATCGAGATGGTCGACGATCCGCCCGAGGTGGGCGACTCCCACGTCGTCGATCCGTTCGACCGTCGCGCCCACGGTGCGAGCGAGGACGGCCGCCTCGCCCGCCGCCGCCGCGTCCGAAGTGCCCGCGGTGACGACTGCGACCGTCGCGTCAATCGATGGCGGGTCGAAGTCGGGAGCGTGGACGACGAGCGTTCGGGCGCGTTCGTCGCGATCGACCGTCGCCGCCGCCGGCAGGTCGTCGGTGACGGCCGCGACGTGGGCGTCGTCGGCCCGGGTCACCACCACTCGGCCGGTCGTCTCCAGCGCCGCCAGCGACATCGACGCCACCTCCGCGGGTGTCTTGCCGTCCGCGAGCACCGCCTCGGGAATCCCCCGGCGGCGCTCGCGCGCGGCGTCGAACCGGCCGGCGTCGGTCGTCGCGTAGCCGACGAGGCGGGCCTCCGCCTCGGTGGGCGAGAGGTCGCCCCTCGCCACCGCGTCGAGAATATCGCGCATATCCGCCATCCGGTCGTCAGACACTCGTAGGTGTCGATTTCCGGCCCCAGTATTTATATAGTTGGGACAAAACGCGGGAGAACGGCACCTGTGGCGGTACGTGCGGCCGATTTGGGAAATCTTATTAATAAGGCTCGGCATGTGTAGGTCGTATGGCAGACCTTATCGTCAAAGCCGCCGTCAAGGAAGCGCTCCAGGACAAGAACGTCGCTTCGGACTTCTACGATGCCCTCGACGAGGAAGTCGAGGAACTGCTCGCCGACGCCGCCCGGCGTGCCGAGCAGAACGACCGAAAGACCGTCCAGCCGCGCGACCTGTAAGTCGGTCCCACAGTAGCCTTTGTAAGTCGTCGCGCATCCGATCGCACGCTGTCTCCGGATCGGAGGTGCGATCCCTTCCAAGCGCTACTACCCTTGTGTTTTCTCGTTTTTTCCGGCTACCGAGTGACGACACTCGCCGCCGTCGGGATGGCTGTCCCGTCTCCCGGCGTGTCGCCGGCGATCAGTTACGAGCCGTCGCATCCCGATTCTGTCGGCTGTAAGTCGATTAAGATATTCGCCACCCCGGGATGGCGAATATCTTGAAATAGTTACAGCCGACAGTGTGACTCACGGCGACCGCTCTCACTCGTCCGCCGTTCGGACCGTCACGCCGTCCGGCCGACCCACGTGAACTTCGTCGGCGAGGCCGACGAACAGGCCGTGTTCGACGACGCCCGGAATCGTCGCGAGGTCCGTCGCCAGCGCCTCCGGATCGCTGATGGTACCGAAGTCGCAGTCGAGGACGAGGTTACCGTTATCGGTCACGACGGGACCGTCCTTGCGCTCGGCGGCCCGGAGCGTCGGCGTTCCGCCGAGATCGCGAAGCGCCCGTCGGACGGTCGACCGGGCGTCCGGCACCACCTCGACTGCGACCGGCCGGTCGAGAAGTGACGCTTCCTTCGAGGGGTCGGCGACGACGACGAACTGCTCCGCCGCGGCGTCCACTACTTTCTCGCGGGCGTGGGCCGCGCCGCCGCCTTTGATCAGCGCCAACTCGTCGCTCACCTGATCGGCACCGTCGATGGCCACGTCGATCCGCTCGACGGCGTCGAGACCGACCAGCGATACGCCCACCTCGCGGGCGAGGTCCCGCGAGGCGTAGGAGGTGGCAACCCCGCGCACGTCGAGGCCGTCGTCGACCGCTCGCCCCAGCGCGCGGATGGCGTGGGCCGCGGTGCTCCCCGTCCCGAGACCCACCGTGTCGCCGTCGGTCACGAGTTCCGCGGCGTGTTCACCCGCACGACGCTTCGCCGCGTCCGATCCGCCGGGTGTCTTCATGCGCCTACGTGCCACCGGCCGCGACAAAAGCGACCCGATCCAGCGAACCGTAACTATACGTCCCCGACGGTGCTCACTCCCGGTATGGTCCCCCTTCCACTCTCCACTGCCCACCTGTTTGTCCGCTGGCTCCACGTCCTCGCGATGGCCGTCGCCCTCGGCGGGAGTGTCCTCGCGTGGGGTGTGAGTCACACCACCAGCGCGGAGACGACGATCACCGGAGCGGGTGCGGAGACGACACTCGCCGTCGCGACGACCTACGAAATCGCGTTCTGGGGGGCGCTCGGCGTCCTCGTGATGACCGGCGTCGGCAACCTCGGCGCCCTCGCACCCGCCATCCCCCACGGCCGATGGGGCGTGGCCTTCGCTGCCAAACTCGGCTTGCTCCTCGCCGTGCTGGTCGGCTCGGCGGTCCGAACGATGGCGGTTCGGGCCGCTCGCACTGCGACCACTCCCGCGACGACGACCCTCGAACGCGGCTACGCGCTCACGACGTTCGCGCTGGTCGTGATCGTCGCCCTCGCGGCGGTGATGTCGCATGGCTGAGGCTGTCGATTCCGACGCCGATCCGCTTCTCGTGTGGGCGCTCGCGTCCTTTCATACCACGACGCTGCTCGTTTTCCCCCTCCTCGTCCTCTATGCGGTCGGTGCGCTCGGATCGCTCCTGCAGGGCGTCCGGACGGTGACGGGACTCGGCCTCTATCTCTCGCTCTGGGGGCTCACGTTCTGGACGAACCGCCGGTGGCTGACGGCGACGCGACTCGACGGCTGGGAAGCGATCACCCCGGGCGCGACGTGGGGCGCCGTCACCGGGATCGGCTTCCTGTTCGTCCTCGTGACCGTCGTGGCACTCACTGTCGGCGAACCCATCCTCGTGGCGGCGCTCGCGCTCGTCGGGACGCCCGTCGCCGCGCTCGTCGGAAGTCTCGTCGGCGCGGGCTTTGCCGTTCTCGACCTGCTGATCGTCGAGGCGGGTCGCTCCCTCGGGACGGCCTGACCGGCCGAAGCGTTTTGCCCGGCCCGTCCCTCGTGGTGCCCATGACACGCACGGCCGTCGTCGCCGGCGTCGGACCGGGCCTCGGTGCCGCCGTCGCTCGCCGGTTCGCCTCCGAAGGCTGTCGGGTAGCGTTGCTCGCACGTACCGGCTCGTATCTCGACACGCTCGCCGCGGAACTCGACGGGATGGCGGGCGATGGGCTGGCCGTTCCGACCGATCTCACCGACGCCGACGCGGTCGAACGGGCCTTCGAGATGGTCCGCGAGGCGTTCGGACCGACCGACGTGCTCGTCTACAACGCGAGCGACACGCCGTGGCGAGGGCTGTCAGACATCGACCTCGACGACTTCGACCACGCGCTGGCCACGGGGCCTCGGGGCGCGCTCCTCTGTGCGCGGGAGGCGGCGGCGGACATGGTCGGCAGTGACGACGGGGAAGCGGCCGGAACCGTCGTCTTCACCGGCGCGACCACGTCGGTCCGGGGACGGGAGGGGGCGCTCGGCTTCTCGGCCGCGAAGTTCGCGATCCGGGGGATGGCGCAGTCGCTCGCGCGCGAACTCGGCCCCGAGGGCGTTCACGTCGCCCACGTCGTCCTCGACGGGTCTATCCGGCCGCCGGACGTGGCCGCGTCCGATCCGCCGACCCGACTCGATCCCGACGACATCGCGGCGCAGTACTGGCATCTCGTGACGGCCGATTCCGCCACGATGCCGTTCGAGGTGCATCTCACCAACGGGCCGGGCGGCAACTCGGAGTTCGTCTAGATGCTCGTGAATGCGAACAGGCGGCCGTCGCTGGTGATGGCGTAGAGGTAGCCGTTGGCGGCCATCACGTCGACGATGGGGTCGTAAATCTCCTGTTGCCACCGGGGCTGTCCGGATTCCGGGTCGACGGCGGCCAACAGGATGCGCTGGCTCGTCGGATCGCTCCGGCCGACGGCGAAGAGCACGTCGCCGACGAAGATGACGTCTCCCCGGACGCCGAACGGCAGCGACCACCGCTCGGCCCCCGTCTTCAGGTCGAGACCGTGGAGTGTCCGCCGGGTGCCGTAGACGGCGATCTCGCCCGCCACTGCGAGCGTGGCCGGCCGAACCGACGCGTCGGCACTGGCGGTCCACAGCGCTTCGCCGGTCGCGGGGGCGAAGCCGGCGACGCCGTTGCCGGTGGTGGCGACGACGATGTCGTCGGCGACGGCGATGCGACCGACCGGGCCGTCCAGCGGGACGTGCCACTGCATCCCGGAGATGGAGGGATCGACCGCGTACAGGTGACCGATTTCGGTCGTCGGTTCGCCGTCGGGGTAGCCCGTCCCGATGTAGGCAACGCCGTCGCCGACGGCGGCGGCGCGGATCTTCCGGTCCCGGTGTTCGGATCGGCGCACCTCGTTCGGCGTGAACGACCAGCAGAACTCGCCCGTGCGGGCGTCGACGACGCGGTAGGCGTCCTCGCTCGGCATCACCAGACTCGTTCCCGCCGTCCCCAGTTCGCCCACGAACCGCCCGGGGAGGTCGTAGGCGTCCCGGAGCTGTCCGTTCGAGCGGTCGATGGCGAGGACGCGCGCGTCCCTGCGCGGGCCAAAGGGAACGTACACCATCCCCGCAGCGGCCACCGGCGGCCCGATCGGCATGGCGTCGATCTTGTAGCGCCACTGGATCTCCCCGTTGCGCCGCGGATCGTGACAGAGGACGGCCGCCGTCGGAACGCTCGGCGCCGAGTCCGGGTCTGCCGCGACCAGGTAGACGAAACTGTCGTCGGCGACCGGGAACGTGACCCGCGCTTCGAGCGCCGACATGGTCCAGCGCTCGTTGAGCGGGAAGCCGGTCGGACCGTTGGCTGCGGGCGAGGCGTTCGTCCCTGCAGGATCGTGGTGTGGCATCGGCCACGTCCCGTCGGGGATCGGATCGGCCTTCAGCTCGCAGGTGCCCGGTCCCTGTTCGAACGAGTCGTCGGCTGCCGCCATCGACTCCCCGACCGCATCCCCCGATCCCGTGGACGACGCTGTCGTGGACGGGGGCATCGTGGCCGTCTCGGCTGGCGGCGTGGCCGTCGCCGTCGGGGCCCCACTCCCGTCGGCTCGACCGCCACACCCGGCGGTTAGCCCCCCCGCAAGCGCCGCGATCCACGTGCGGCGTGTGAACGTCTCACGTCCCATGCTCTACTCCCAAGCAGGACCCTGTGACTAAATGTGTTCCGCCAAGTGCGACTGGCCCTCACAGGCGGTCGAGTACCGCGTCGGCGTCGTAGGAGAGCGTCAGGGAACGCGACCGCCCGCGTCCATCCATCTCGGCGTAGTCGGCTTCGATGACGCCCAACTGGTCGAGTTTGTTGACGATTTCCGAGTAGCGGGTGTAGCCGAGTTCCGTCGATTCGTGGAACGCCTCGTACACTGTTCCGGCCTGCTGGCCGTCGTGTTCGGCGATCGTCTCGACCAGCGCACGCTCCGACTCGGCGAGTTCGCGCAGACACCGGGAGAGGTGGACGTATTTCGACTTGTCGTACGCCTCCTCCACGTCGTCGACGCTGATGGTTCGGCTGGCTCGCATCTCGGCGTTGAGCCCCGCCCGGCGCAACAGGTCGATGCCGACCCGGAGGTCGCCGCTCTCGGCCGTGAGTTCGGCTACTCGGTCGAGTTCCCGCGGGCCGATCACGCCGTCGTGGAAACCCCGATCCACCCGCTCTTGTAGAATGTCGACGATCTCGTCGGCGTCGTAGACCGGGAAATACACCTCCTCGGGGCGGAAGACGCTCTGGACGCGCCCGTCGAGTTCGTCCATGATGTCCAGCCCCAGGTCCGAGGAGACGACGATGACGCCGATCCGAACCCCCGCCGATCCCTCGTGGGCGCGCAGCAGCGAGTAGAGCGTATCCGACGCCTCGTTCTCGTAGAAGAGGTAGTTCACGTCGTCGAGCGCGACCACCAGCACCTCGTCGTCGTCGACGAGGCGGTCGGTGATCTGCCCGAACAGTTTCTTGAAGGAGATGCCCGAGGAGGGCGGTTCGTAGTCGAAGACGTTCTCGAACACGCGGGAGAAGACGGCGTAGCGCGTCGAGTCGAGCTGGCAGTTCACCCGGACCGTCCGCACGCCCGGCTGTCCCGACAGCTCGCCGAACAGCTTCAGGACTGCCGTCGTCTTCCCCGTTCCCGGCGGGCCACGAACCATCGTGTTGAGCGGGCGGGACCCCCGAACCGCCGGGCGGAGGGCGTACTTCAGGTTCTCCAGTTGCGTCTCTCGGTGGTCGAAGGTTTCGGGAACGTAGTCGATTTCGAAGACGTGTTCGTCCCGAAAGACGGACTCGTCCCACGACAGCATCCCCTCCTCGGGGTCCTCCGTCATCACTTTCACCTCGCTCGCGTGATTACTTAATGGTTGTCGCGGACGGGAGGTCGACCCTCATCCCTCCCGGCACACGGCTCGCAGGCTCCTACTGTCGGCCGTACGTCAACCGAGATATTCGTCATCCCGGGACGGTGACCACCCCGAAACAGGTACCGCTGACCGTATCAGTCGCCGCCGTCCAGTTCCTCCACCGTCGCCCCGGTTACGCGCCGTTTCACGCGCTGGACGGCGTCGCGGACGCCGCTCCGCGAGGCGTAGCCTTCGCCGCTGTCGGCGACGATCTCACCGTTTCGGTGGCGGAGTCGCCAGCGCCACTCGCCCGCTCGGTCCTCGTACACCTCGAACGCCGCGTCGTCCACGTCGAGTACGTCGGCGTCGGGCGCGTACGCCTGCACCCGTTCGACCGCCTCCCGCGCGTTCCGCCGTGAGACGTAGCCTTCGCCGCTGTCGGCGACGATCTCGCCGTTGGCAGCGACGAGTCGCCAGCGCCACTCGCCAGCCGCATCCTCGTACACCTCGAATGTCGTGGGCATGCGTCGAGACTCACCGGGCGTGCCCGTATAGCTGGGGGCTCAAACGGGCTGTTGTAACCGAGCACAACACTCCGTCTCAAAACTTCTCCAGCAGGCGACCGTAGAAGTCGTCGTCCGCGTCCGTCGCCAGTTTCTCGACGATGAGTTCGGGTGTCGACCGCGCGAGGTGGTCGGTCACCGGCGAGCGGTTCACCCGGAGTTCGCCGTCGACGAGGCCCACCGCCTCGATGCCGTCGACTGCCACGTCGATGCCGGCGGCGTCCCGGATTTCGCCCGCGAGGTGGGAGACGAACACCGCCGTCACCGCCTGCCCGTCCAGCGCTTCGAGGATACCCGCGATGATCTTCGCGCTCGCCCCCGGTTCCGTGATGCTCTCGAGTTCGTCCACGAGGACGAGGCGGGAGTCGGTGCCACGGGCGAGGTCGGCGAAGTCCCGGAGCGTCGCCTCGAACGCGCCGGCGTCGAGGGTGCCCTGACTCTTGGCGTAGTAGTGGAGTTCCGAGACGCGTTCGACCCGCGCCGCCGCGGCGGGGACGGGCAGGCCCATGTGGGCGAGAATCGTCACCAGCGCCAGCAGGTCGAGCGTCGACGTCTTCCCGCCGCTGTTGACTCCCGAGAGGAGCGTCACGCCGGAGACGGTGTAGTCGACGGGCTCTACATCGTCGAACGCCACGTCGAGGAGGGGCGAGCGTCCGCCCTCGACGGCGACGCCCGTCACGTCGTCGCCGATGGTGGGGAGCGTGCAGTCGAAGTCGGTAGCGAAGCGGGCGAGGGCGAATTCCACATCGCGTTCGAGCGCCGCCCGCATGAGCGTCTCCACCGACTCGCGGAGCGCACCCAAATCGGCCGCCAGATCCGATTTGAGGCGCGCCGCCCGGCGATCCCGCGCCGCCTTCAGTTCCGTCCGCAGGCGGGAGACGGCCTCCTCGTTGCGCTCGACGGGAAACGTGGGGTCGTCGCTGAAGGCGCGTTCGGCCAGGTCGGCCTCGTCGGCGAGGGCGAGACTGTCGACGAGGTGGTCGCGTGCCGTCTCGACGGCCCGGTCGAACTCGTCGGCGAGTTCCCGGGAGAGGAGGGCGTCGACGCGCGCGCCCTGTTCGACCAAGGAGAGGAAGTCCGTCCCCTCGATGGTCACGTCGCGTTCGCGGATCACGTCCCGGAGGTGGTCGTTGGCCGCGGATTCGGCCGTACTCACGGCGGCGTCTAGGTCGTCCACCGCGTCCGTGAGGCGGTCGAGTTCGTCGTCGCCGACCGGCGTCCCGTCCTCGTCGAGGCGGCCGAGGGCATCGCGGAGGGCGTCGAGGTCACAGGGCGGGTCCATCCCCGCCGTCTCGTGGACGCGGGCGGCCGCGAGCAGGGAGTCGCGGTTCGCCGCGAAGAAGGCGAGGAGGCGCTCGGGCACCACTTCCTCGGGGTCGTCGATCGCGTCGGGACGCACCTGCACGTCGCCGGCCACGTCGACGCCGGCGAAGGTTTCGTCGAGGGCGATCACGGTCGCGTACGACCGTGCCAGTTCCGCGAGGCCGCGGGCGTCGTCGACCACCTCGACGGAGAGTTCGGGGAAAGCATCGGACGCTTCGGCGTACGTCTCCGCGTCGGTCGTCGCGAGACAGCGGTCGCGCACCCGTGTCGCCGGCGGCTCCGTGAGCGGTGCCACGTCGGTCAGCGCGTCGAGCGTCGCCGCGTCCACCTCGCGGTTCGTCGCCCCCGCGACCAGGTCACGAACCTCCTCGATCCGCGACGCGGCACCCGTGGGCACGAACGTCTCCATCCGTCGGGCAGCGTAGTCGGTGACTGTCCGCTCCTGCAGGAGCGCGAGAACGTCTTCGAAGATGTCGCGTGCGCGGTCGGTCGCGAGGAACTCGCCCGCGGCGCCGTGTTCGTGGCGGATGGCCGCGCGGGCGATGGCCGCCGCACGCCCGGCCGAGATGCCCGGTGCCTGCGAGAGCGCCGCCACATCGCCGTCCCGGAGCGCGCGCTCGGCGTCGTCGAGTTCGGCGAGCGCGGCTGCCGTCTTCTCGCCGACGCCGGGGATGGCGGTGAACTCCATGCGGCGTGGTGTATCGCCCCATCCGGCAAAACGTTGCGGGTCTCCAACAACGCGTTTTTGCCCGTCGGCGCGGTACGGACGGCCAATGACCACCCTCGACGCGAAACTCGACGCCGTCCGCGAGGCACTCGCCGACCGCGACGGCGTCGTCGTCGCCTTCTCCGGCGGCGTCGATTCGAGCGTCGTCGCCGCCCTCGCTCACGACGCCCTCGGCGACGACGCCGTGGCGTGTACCGCCCGAAGCGAGACGCTCCCCGCCGCGGAACTCGACGACGCCCGCCGGGTGGCCGACGAAATCGGCATCCGCCACGAGACGGTCACCTTCTCCGAACTCGACAACCCCGACTTCGTCGAAAACGACGACGAGCGGTGTTATCACTGCCGGACGATGCGGCTGGGCAAGATGTACGACGTGGCCCGTGATCTCGGGTTTGGGATCGTCTGTGACGGCACGAACGCCTCCGATCCCGGCGAGGGGCACCGCCCCGGCCTGCGCGCCGTCGAGGAACTCGAAGTCTTCTCGCCGCTGCTCGCTCACGACCTCACCAAGCCGGAGGTGCGCGAGGCCGCGGAACGCTACGACCTCTCCGTCGCCGACAAACCCTCGATGGCGTGTCTCTCCTCGCGTATCCCGACAGGGCTGGAAGTGACCGAAGAGAAACTCACGCGCGTCGAGAAAGCGGAACGGCTCCTGCGGACGTGGGGGTTCTCGCAGTTCCGCGTCCGCGACCACGACGGCCTCGCACGCATCGAAGTCGCGGCCGACGAACTCGACGCCGCCCTCGACCCCGACTTCGCCCGCGCCGCCCGGGAACACCTCACCGACGCCGGTTTCGACCACGTCACCCTCGACTTACACGGCTACCGGACCGGGAGCGTGAGTCCGACGGCGGAGGGGTCGACGGAGCCGGACCTCGAACAGGAGTATCCGGTTCGCGAGGACTGATACGGTTTGTCGTAAGTCAGTACCGGTGGTTCGCCGAGGCGGTCCGGCGATCCACCGGTACACCGACCATGATCCGTACGACTACGCCCGCGACGCGTCGAGGAAGTCGGTCCGGTTCTCGCTGACGACCGTCGGCGAGCCGTCGGTCACCCGGAGTTCGTTCAGTCCGCAGTTGTGCTGCTCGCCGTCGACCACGGCGTCGACGATGTCGCGGCCGTCGACCGCCCCGAGGAGGAGATAGAGCGGACCGCCGTGAGCGACGACGGCCACCGTCTCGTCCGGTGCACTCTCCGCGACGATCCGCTCCCATCCCGAGAGGACGCGTTCGCGCACGTCTCGGAGACTCTCGCCGCTCTCCGGGCGGGCGTCGACGGCGTCCCGACCGGCGCGGCGGAGCGACAACTGCTCGTGATCCTCGAAGACGGTTTCGTGTGGGAGGCCCTGATACCGGCCGAAGTCGCGTTCGCGCCACGCCGCCTCGTGGGCCGGTTCGTGGCCCACTCGGTCGGCGAGATAGGACGCCGTCTGCCTGGCGCGCCGGAGGTCGGAGGCGACGACTCGATCCACGTCGTACTCGGCGTCGACGGCGGCGGCGAGTGCCCGCGCTTGCTCGTGTCCGCGGTCGGTCAGCGGCGTCGGCGCCCACCCCTGCAGGCGGCCGTCACGGTTCCACGTCGTCTCGCCGTGTCGAGCGAGGAGGATGGTCGGCATGGGTGGCCGTAGCGGCGGTCCCTACAAGAACTTTCCTCGGTACGGCAGCCGACTGCTCCGTAGCGGTCCGTTCGGGAATGGAGTCTAATTACCCGTCCACCGCAGGAGCGCGAGCGTCCCTTCGAACAGGCTGATCATCGTCGCCGCGACGATGATGGGCGCCATCCCCGTCGGGTCGGGGCTGACGAGGAAGGCGACGCCGAGGAAGCCGCCCCAGAACAGGAGCCGTCGCTCCTCCAGCCAGATTCGCGTGGTGAGGTTCATCATGATCGCGAGCATGATGAACAGGGGAATCTGGAAGACGAGCGCCATGTAGCCCATGAGGACGAGGATGAGGCTGAACGTCTCCTTGAGGCCGAACGCGACGACGGCCGTGCCCGTCGTGTAGGCGGTGAAGTACGCGAAGATGGCGGGGAGAACGACGAAGTGAGCGAAGGCGACGCCGATCAGCGCCAACACGAGGCTGGTCGGGACGGCGGCGAGGTAGTAGCGGCGTTCGCGGGGGAAGAGACCGGGGCGCATGAACAGATACGTTTCGTAGACTGCGACGGGAAGACCGACCACGAAGCCGGCCAGGGCTGCGACCTTCAGTTCGGTGATGAGGAGTTCGAGCGGGCCGTACAGCCGCGGGCGTCGGTCCGTAATCGTCTCCGCACCGGGGATGTGGGAGTTCCAGAGGAAGTTGATCAGCTGATCGGCGATCGGGAAGACGGCGAGTGCCACGACGCCCCCGAGGACGAGGACGACCGCCAGCCGGCGCACCATCTCCTCGATGTGCGCCGCCAGCGGCATCTCCTCGTCCGAGGCCGGTCCCTCACCGATCAGTCCGTCGTCCAGATCGTCGGCCGCGTCGTCGTCGGCCGCCGTGAGGTCCGCGTTTGCGGCGCCTGTCTCGACCGCCGTCTCCGCATCGGCTCCCGATTCGATCACGGAGTCGCTCGTCGATTCGGGCTCAGCCTCGGCGGGATCGGCAGTCGACTCGACGACCGAGTCAGTGTCCGCGTTCGGGTCCGTCTCCTCGCCCCGATAGATCGGCGCGTCCGCCGGAATCCGATCCTGTCGGTCGCCGCCGTCCACGGGGTCGCCCTCGGTGCTGGCGCCCGTGTCGGTCGGGCCGTCCCCGTCGTCGTCGGCATCGTTCTCGCTATCGTCGGTCGCCACTACGTTCGGATCGAGTTCGAGTTCCGGCTCCGTTTCGAGTTCGGAATCGGGGACGGGCGCGCCAACCGCGTCCGAGACGCTCTGACGTTCGTCCTCGTCGAACGGGTCCGGCGTCCCCGTCGCACCCATCGGGGCCTGTTCGTCCGGTCCGATGACGGATTCGTCGTCGACGTAGTCGTCGATGGAGCCGCCGGGAACGTCGTCGTCCGGCGAGTAGACGGTATCAGTTTCGGGGTCGAACGCACCGTCCTCGCCCCCTGTATCCCGTTCGGAGTCGTCCGCGGTGCCGGCGCTATCGCCCTCGCCGTCCGACGGATCCGCCGTCGACGGATCGTCGTCCGTCGTCGTACCGGCCGGTGATTCCGACTCCGGTTCCTCAGCCATTCACCCGACATATCTCCCGTGCTGTTATAGGCCTTTTTCCATCGCGGCGTGAGGCAGCCCCGTGCTCGCCGACCGGCACTGCCAGCACAGGTGGGAGAGAAAAGATTGATGACAGCGAGACGGCTTCGATAACCCATGTCGAGCGCGCTCGATGAGGACACCCGTCAGACACTGGACGCCGGCCGTGAGACGGCCGGCGCGATGCTTCGGTCCGCGCAGAAGGACCTCCAGAAGGTGTTCATCGTCTTCCTCGTCGGGTTCATCGGCTCGTTTTACGCGCTGCGACTCTACATCTGGGGCTTCCTCGAAGGGGTCACCCGGTCGAAGATGGACGCCGCGACGGCCGGCGAACTCCAGATCATCGCCCAGACGCCGTTCGACGTCATCCTCCTCCAAGCGAAAATCGGCCTCGTCGCCGGCATCCTCTTGGGGCTTCCCGTCTTCGTCTACTTCTCTCGTGACGCGCTCGCGGCCCGTGGTCTGTGGCCGTCCTCCCCCGTCCCGCGGTGGAAACTCGTCCTCGGCGGCCTGCTGGCGACGGGTCTGTTCTTCGCCGGACTCGCCTACGGCTACCTCGTCTTCTTCCCCGTCATGTTCGCCTTCCTCGCGAACAACGCCCTCTCCGCGGGGTTCACTCCGACCTACTCCATCGTCCTCTGGGCGCAGTTCATCTTCCTGCTCACCCTCTCCTTTGGCCTCGCGGCCCAACTGCCACTGGCGATGAGCGGCCTCGCCTACGCCGAAATCGTCCCGTACGAGACGTTCCGAGACCGCTGGCGATACGCCGTCGTCGCCATGTTCGCCTTCGGTGCCCTGTTCACCCCGCCGGACCCCTTCACGCAGATCATGTGGGCGATCCCCATGCTCGTCCTCTACGGGTTCAGCCTCTATCTCACCAAGGTGGTGATGACGGCCAAGCGGGGGAGCGAGCAGATCAGTATCGGTGCCGCCGCCGCTGGCTACTGGAATTTCATCCTCGGATTCGGCGTGATCGGCGGCCTGCTGGTGTACGCGTTCTTCGCTCGCGGCGGTCTTCCCCTCGCCAACGACGTGCTCGCGTGGGCTGGGAGCAGCCGCCGGCTCTCGCAGCCGGGGGCCTCCCTGCCCGTCTCCAGAACCGTCGGCCTCGCGCTGTGGGCCACGGCCGGTGCGCTCCTCGGCAGCCTCGTCTCGTTCATGTATTTCGTCTACGCCGAACTCGACGACGCCGTCGACCCCATCCAGGTGGGCGATCCGGCCGACCTCGACCTCGCGGAACTCGATGCGGCCGGGATTCGGGCCGCGCCGCCGGAGGCCTTCGCGGACCTCTCCGAGGACGACGCGGTGTCGATGGCGGGCGACGCGGTGGATGCGGGTGACAAGGAGAAAGCGCGCGCCATCCTCGAACGGTTCGACGAGGCTGAGGACGTGCGCGAGGCGGCGGACGAGTCGTCGACGCCCCAGTCGACGACGGAGGAACTCGGCGACCGAGCGAGCCGTGCCGGCGGCACCTTCCTCGACGAGTTCACCGGCGGCGAGACGGACGAGGACGACATCGGCGGGTACTACACCGACGTCGCCTTCATCCTCGACAGCCTCACCTCTCGGGCCTTCCGCATCGCCGCGGTGTTCGGTATCGTCCTCGCGGCGACGTTCGGTTGGCTCTACACTGGCGGTATCGGCCGCGTGTTCGAGCAGTTCCTCTCGCAGTTGCCGAGTCAGGTGACGCCCGACAACATCAACGTCGTCGCCCTCCACCCGATGGAGGCGCTCATCTTCGAGGTGAAGTTCTCGACGCTCGTCGCCGTCGCCGTCACCTTCCCCATCGTGATGTACTACGCGTGGCCGGCGCTCCGGGAGCGTGGGTTCGTCCGCGGAAATCGCAACATCATCTTCGGCTGGGCCGCGGCGCTCGTCGTCGGCCTCTTCGGTGGGTTCGTCCTCGGCTACACCACCGTCGCACCGACGGTCATCTCCTACCTCGTCGCCGACGGTGTGCGGGCGAACATGATCATCGCCTACCGCATCACCAACTTCTTCTGGCTCATCTTCTTCACCACGGCCGGCATCGGCATCCTCGCGGACGTGCCGGTGCTCATGCTCCTGCTCAACACAGCCGGCGTCTCCTACCGGTCGATGCGTGACCGCTGGCGCGAGGTGACCGTCGGCATCCTGGCGTTCGCCGCCGTCGCCACGCCCGCCGACGTGATGACGATGTTCCTGGTCACCATCCCGCTGATGGTCGCGTACGGCGTCGGTCTGGTCGTCCTGTTCGTGGTGACACTCGGCGGCCGGCGTGACCTCTCCCGGTGGAAGCGCGCGAGCGCGTAACTCATACTGTACGGACCGATTCGCTCCATCGAGGTGCCGAATCGGTCCACGGACGTACAGCCGACAGTATCATAGGAATTATCGGAAGTCATCGTAGATCCTCGCCGTGACGGTTCGGCGAGAATCTCTGGACAGTTACGATAATCCCTATCAGTCGGCGAGCGGCAGTCGGACGGTCACCACGCTCCCCCGCGGTTCGTTCTCGTGGAAGGAGAGCCGCCCGTTCGACTGTCGGACGATCTGACTCACGAGCCAGAGGCCCAGCCCGCTCCCGTGGTACAGCGGTTCGATCTCCCGATCGCCCGTCAGTATGTTCCGTTCCATCTCCGGAATTCCGGCCCCGTTGTCGGCGACGCTGATCACGGCCTCGTCGCCCTCGGCCGTCACCTCGACGACGATCCTCGGCGTCTCCCGGTCCGCGTGCGTCACGGCGTTCGTGATCAGTTCCCTGATAGCCCGCTCGAAGTCCTTCGTCGCCTCGACGCGCAGGTCGGTTGCCCCTTCGACGGTCACGTTCGCACCGGCCGCCTCGACGGTCGACACGGCCGACGCGAGCACCGGTCCCACCGTCAGCGACTCCGTCGGCTTGGGGTTCGCCAGTCGTTTCGTGATCTCGTGTTCCTTGTCGACCGTCCGCAGCAAGTCGTCACACTGGTCGACGATGATACTGGCCCGCCGGGCCAACTCCTCCCCGCTCGTCTCCCGGATCGTCTCCGCGTGCCCCCTGATGACGTTCATGTCGTTGTGGAAGTTGTGGCGCAACACCCGATCGAACACCTGTAGTTGACGGAGGGCCTCCCGGAGGTCCTCCTCCAGTCGCTTGCGATCGGTGATGTCGGTCTGGATGACGACGAAGCCCGCATCGTCGCCGTCCGCGTCGGTGATGTGCGCGCTGGTCTGCCGGACGTAGTAGCGCTCCCCGTCCTTGCGACGGTGGACACGCTCCGCCGAGGCGTCGGCCGCCGACTCCGATGGGCAGTCGATCGGCAGGCCGTCCGGCCGTTCGCCACGCACCTCGTCGGCGGAGTGGCCCGTGATCCGCTCGAACGCCGGGTTCACGTAGTCGATCCGCCCGTCCACGTCGGCGATACACACCGCGTACCCCGACGCCTCGATGGCGCGTTTCAGCCGGCGCAGTTCGCGCTGCTGGACTCTGAGACGATCGTTCAGCCGATGCTCTTCGCGCACGAAATCGAGGAGGAAATACGACGCGAAACTCGCGAGCAGGTTGGCGCCAGTCTCGGACAATTCGGCCCCGTAGTCCACGACGAAGCGCCCCTGCGTGAACGCCGCCACTTCGGTCAACTGGTGGGTCATCATGAACCCCAACAGAGCCACGAGGACGAGCGGCCGGATGTCGCCGAGCCGTCGGATCGAGACGAGCGAGTAGCCCATGGCGAGCGCGAGGGCGACTATCGGAACCGCCGAGAACACCACGAAGTCGGCGGGTGCTGCCATCGGTCTGTTTTTTTGATAGTCTCGCAAGTACCTTGCGACCCGATCGACCCCCGCCAGCCCACCGAAAGCGTAAGAGGTAGATATTCGCTGAATAATCCTGGTGTATGGCCAAGATAAGCGTAGAGATCCCCGACGAGCTGCTGGCGGATCTGGACGAGCACGTCGGCGACGACGGGAAGTTCGTGAATCGGAGCGACGCGATCCGGGCGTCGGTTCGGAAGACGCTGGATATGCTCGACGAAATCGACGCCCGGCACGGTCGGCTGGAGTCCGAGGAATGAGCGCCGGTGACGACTGGCCGGTCGGGCGTGTCGCCATCCTGGCGCTGTTCGTCACGGCGCTGGTGACGGCGCAGTTGACCGCATCGAAGGTGTTGGCGATCCCGCTGCCGACGGCACTGCCGCGGGTCGGCTCCACCATCTTCCTCCCCGGCGCGGCGCTGGCGTACGCGCTCACGTTTTTCGCGTCGGACTGCTACGCCGAACTCTACGGCCGGCGGGCGGCACAGGTGATGGTGAACGTGGCTTTCGCGATGAACTTCGTGTTGCTGGCGCTGGTGTGGTCGACGATCCTCGCGCCGGCAGCGACGAACTCACCCGTCTCTCCGGGCCAGTTCGCCGCGGTACTCGGCGCGAGCACGAACATCGTCGTCGGGAGCCTGCTGGCCTACCTCGTCAGCCAGAACTGGGACGTGATCGTCTTTCACCGCCTCCGGGACGCGACCGACGGCGACTTCCTCTGGCTTCGAAACATCGTCTCGACCGCGACGAGTCAGGCCATCGACACGGTCATCTTCGTCGGCGTCGCGTTCTACCTCCTGCCACAGTACGTCTCCATCGGCACCCCGACGCCGTGGTCGGTCGTCGTCACGCTGATGATCGGTCAGTACCTCCTGAAACTCCTCATCGCGTTGGTCGATACGCCCTTCGTCTACGCCGTCGTCGGGTTCGTGCGGTCGCGGGCCGACGCGGCCGCGAGAGCCGCCGCGGTTTCGGCGGCTGGCGATCGGGAGATGATGGACGACGAACTCTAGGCGACCCGCTCGGCGAACGCGAACCGCGGTTTCACGTCCTCGATTCGGATCTCGACCTCGTCGCCGACCTCGGCGTCGGAGACGAAGACGGTGAAGCCGTCGACGCGGGCGATACCGTCGCCCTCGCGTCCTTCGTCAGTGATTTCGACGGCGAGTTCGTCGCCGATGGCGACGGGCGCCGTGAGATACCCCTTGGCGACGAGGTAGAGTTCGGAGGACGAATCCCGGGAGGCATCCGGTCGGATCGAGCGCACGTACTCGAACGACTCCTCCATGTCGCTCCGGAGGTCGGCAAGATCGGGGCCGTCGAACACCTTGATCACGAGGTCGCCGCCGGGTTCGAGCAGGTCGAGCGCAACGTCGAACGCCTGTCGGGCGAGGTGGATCGACCGCGCGTGGTCGACGGAGTACTCGCCGGTCATGTTCGGTGCCATGTCGGAGACGACGACATCGACGCCCTCGCCGACCGCCTCACGGAGGCGGTCGACCGTCGTCTCCTCGGTCATGTCTCCGCGGATGGTTTCGACGTTGTCGTGGCCCAGCGAACGGATGCGCTGGCGGTCGACGCCGACGACGGTGCCCGCGTCGCCGACCGCTTCGGCGGCGACCTGCAGCCACCCGCCGGGGGCGGCCCCGAGGTCGACGACGGCGTCGCCCGGCGAGAACAGCTTGGCTGCCTCGTCGAGCTGCTTGAGTTTGTAGGCCGACCGAGCGCGGTACCCTTCCTGTTTCGATCGGTTGTAGTAGTCGTCTCGCCCCGTCATCCGCGTTGCCTCCGCCGGATACCGGGACGCGTGACTGACGACGTTGCGTTCATACCGAGTCACACGCGGTCGATCCGGAAAGGTACGTCGGATCAGCTGTCGCACCGCGTCACAGTGATTACTGTAAGTCAGCACCGATGGTTCGCCGACCCGTCTTGGCGACCCACCGGGACACAGTTACAGTACCCACTGTCAGAGCTGATCTAACAGTTGTTCGACGAGCGGCGGTTCGGTGTATCGGACCTGTGACCGTTCGGCCGTGTACTCGACGATGCCGGTCGAGTCGAGCTTCGGTAGGTGGACGTGCCTGAGCGAGACGGTGAGACGGGCCGGATCCCGACTGTCGGGCTCGCGTGTGGCGAGGGCCTCGGCGAGCACCGGCACGGGCATGGCGTCGCTCCCCCGCGTCCGCAGAATTTGGATGATACGCCGTCGCCGTGCGTCCGCCAGCACCTCCAACACTGCGTCGATCCACTCGCCGTTCGTCCGGGTTCTCCCCCCCGATTCCTCGGTCATCGTATTCTCGTGCTGATTGACGTTTGATGTGGTCATACTCTCCCCCCCTGCGACACGAACATCGATTCTACGGGAAGATTCATGAAGTTGTTGAATAGAATTACTGTCACTTCCGGTGTCACTCCGTACCGTCGAACAGCAAGGCGTTGGTGACGAAGGCCACGATTCCCCGGCGGAGGCGTTCGGTGACGGCCTGATCGGAGATGCCGAGTTCGTCGGCGAGTTCGATGGTCGTACACCGCCGGGGGATGTCGTAGTATCCCCGCTCGACTGCGAGCTCGAGCGTTCGGCGCTGACGCGGCGTCAGCCCGTACCAGGCGCCGGTGCCCTGTTTGGTCGGGTTGTACATCCGTTCTACCTCCACCCCTATATCGGCCGTCTCGCAGGACGACCGAAACGATGCGAACGCATCGTGGCTCGGGAACTGCGTCTCGAACGTCCATGCCTCCACGGTGCCGATACCGCGGCGCACCGACCCGCCGTGGTCGTCGATCAACCGAAAGAACGGATCGGCGGTCGGCTCCCACGTCAACACGTAGAGGTCCTGTCCGTCGAACGCCTCCAGCAGTTCGAGCCGGTATCCCCCTTCGTCTCCAAACTGCTCCTCGATACTTCCGTCCCATCGATCGAGCGGCGGCCCCGAGAGCGAGAACATCGAACTCCCGCTGTCCCCCACCGCGCCCACTCGTTCGATCTCGGCGGCGTCGCCGTCGTGAACGGGCAGTCGCCGCCCGAACTCGAACTGGTGGGCCGGTATTCGTACATCTACAATGACACCCATAGATAGTGCGTCGGGGGATTGTCCACGAGGGGTCATAGCAGGTATGCCTGGTTAACCAAGTTTCGTTCGTAACGGCGGTATCTGTGATAAACGCCGACACTGTCGGCAGTAGCTGTTAATCGTGACGGTCCGGCGAGAGGGCTTCCGATATGCCTCTGTGTCACGAGCGACCCCGGCCGGCAGGCCGAGTTGCGGGCGCGTATAGCGCGCGCCCGGCCGCGACGAACAGCGGGTATTTTTAACGCCTGGGGCGTACCACTGGATACATGTTCAAGGCCATCGTGAGCGCGTCGACGCTCCGGGACGCCCTCGACTCCGTGAGCGTGCTGGTCGACGAGTGTAAGGTGCGACTCAACGAAGACGGCCTGTCGATCCGCGCGGTCGATCCGGCGAACGTGGGGATGGTCGACCTCTCGCTCGACTCGACCGCCTTCGAATCCTACGAGGCCGACGGTGGCGTCATCGGCGTCAACCTCGCTCGTCTCGAAGACATCGCCGGCATGGGCAATGCCGGCGACCTGGTCCACCTCGAACTCGACGAGGAGACTCGGAAGCTCCACATCCGGATCGACGGCCTCTCCTATACGCTCGCGCTGATCGATCCCGACTCCATCCGACAGGAGCCGGACATCCCCGACCTCGATCTCCCGGCCCAGATCGTCGTCGAGGGCAACCAGCTCGACCGCGGTATCACCGCCGCCGACATGGTGTCCGACCACATCAATCTCCGCGTGGACGAGGACGCGGAGACGTTCCACATCGAGGCCGAAGGGGACACAGACGACGTGGACTTCGAGATGGGCTCCGACGACCTCATCGCGCTGGAGGCCGGTCCCGCTGACTCCCTGTTCTCGCTCGACTACCTCAAAGACATGAACAAGGCCATCCCCGGCGATGCCGAGGTGACGGTCGAACTGGGCCAGGAGTTCCCCGTGAAACTCCACTACGAGTTCGCCGAGGGACTGGGCAACGTGACGTTCATGCTCGCGCCGCGCATCCAGAGCGACTAGTCGTCCCGCGCTCACGTCGTCTTTCTCGTCCGAGTTCACTCTCGCCGCGCCTGGCCCCGTTTGCACACTGCTCGCGCAGTCGTACGACCGGACTCCGGTGACTCTCGACCCTGCGATAGCGATCTGCCCGTCCGCCCGATGTTCGACGAAGCAATTATATAGTATAGTCTCTCCGAGACGAGAATCTGTCAGTTATATTGATTAATATTTCGACGGATGTATATGCTCACGACAGTTTTAGCGAAACCTTTATAAGTCTTCTTCACTTACAGTGGGTTAAGAAGCGTCACCCGGCTGGTCCCCGCTCGGCCGGCGATGGCGTCCACCCATCATCATGACTGAAACACACACATGGACGGCCAACGAGACGACGATCACCGAACAGGAAGAGGCGACGACGGAGACCGAACAGGAGCACGTCTGTCCCGAGTGTGGCGGCGCGCTCGTGACCGACGAAGAGCACGGCGAGACGGCCTGTAGCGAGTGCGGCCTCGTCGTCGAGGAAAACGGTATCGATCACGGCCCCGAGTGGCGGGCCTTCGACTCGCGCGAACGCGACCAGAAGTCGCGCGTCGGCTCGCCGACGACGAAGATGATGCACGACAAGGGGCTGTCGACCACCATCGACTGGCAGAACAAGGACGCCTACGGCAAGACCCTCTCGGCCGATCAGCGCCAGAAGATGCAGCGTCTGCGCACCTGGAACCGGCGGTTCCAGACGCGCAACCACCAGGAGCGCAACCTGCGACAGGCACTCGGCGAGATCGATCGCATGGCCTCGGCGCTCGGCCTGCCCGAAACCGTCCGCGAGACGGCTTCGGTCATCTACCGGCGCGCGCTGGAGGACGACCTCCTGCCCGGCCGGTCGATCGAGGGCGTCGCGACGAGCGCGCTCTACGCCGCCGCTCGACAGGCTGGCGTCCCCCGGACTATCGACGAGATGGCCCGTGTCAGCCGCGTCGACGAGGACGAGTTCAAACGCACCTACCGATACGTGGTGCGGAAACTCAACCTCGAAGTCGCTCCCGCCGACCCGGTGAGCTACGTCACTCGGTTCGCGTCGGAAATCGACCTCTCGGACGAGGCCGAACGCCTCGCCCGCGAGATGCTCGACGCCGCCAAGGAGCAGGGTGTCCACAGCGGCAAGAACCCCGTCGGCCTCGCGGCCGCCGCCGTCTACGCTGCCCCTCTGCTCACCAACGAACAGGTCACGCAACACGAGGTCAGTGAGGTGGCCGACATCTCGGAAGTGACCATCCGGAACCGCTACCGCGAACTCCTCGAGGCGTACGAGCAGGCGGACGCCGTCGCGGCCTGATACGGACCGTCGTCGATTGCCGCCGACGCAAGCAGTGACGGCCGGTGAACCGTTACGACGACCGTCTGACCGGCCCGGAATCCTTTTACTCGACAGTACCCTACCCGGACACAACTATGGGTATGGGATCGGATATGTACCGACAGCAGATCCTCGATCACTACAAGAATCCCCGCAATCACGGGGAACTCGAGGACCCGACGTTCTCTCACGTCGGCGAGAATCCGTCGTGTGGCGACACCATCCGGATGGACGTTCGCCTCGACGACGACGGTGAGACGATCGAGTACGTCAGTTTCTCCGGCGACGGCTGCGCGATCAGTCAGGCGAGTGCGAGCATGCTCACCCAACGGCTCCCGGGGACGACGCTCGACGAACTGGCCGAGATGGACACCGACGACGTGGTCGAGATGCTCGGCGTCGACATCAGCCCCATGCGGATCAAATGCGCTGTCCTCGCCGAGAAAGTCGCACAGGACGGCGCGAAGATCCACGAGGGGGAACTGGATCTCGACGAAACGACGACCGAGGAGTAGTTACTCGTTCTCGCGGTCGACTTCTCGACCGATGCCTCGCGCTACCGCGATCAGGAACGCCAGTCCACGCTTGACCTCCGGGTCGCGGAGCGCCCGCACCAGGCCGACCGGTCCGACCTCCCGGTAGGTCGTCTCGGGATCCCCAGCCTCGCCGAGCGCCCGGAGGAGCGTCTGCGCGCCCCGTATCGTCTCCGGGTCCGACGCCTCGTCGGCCAGCTCACCGAGCGAACTGGCCGTGCCAGCCACGGACGACACCATCTCGTCGTCGGCCGCTTCCGTCGCGAGGGCCATCGCGTCGAGCAGTTCGTTCACGTCGTCGAGACGGCGGACGAACGCCGCCACGGCTTCCGGATTCTCGGCGATGGCGGCTGCCAGTTCGTCATCGACTGCCCCCGCGTCTGGCGACGCACTCTCGTCGCTCATCTCAGATCACCCCCCGTGCAGTCAGCCAGTACGCCTCGTTGTACGCACCCTTCGCCCAGTGGACGAGTTTCGACTCCTCCCGGAGGTCCGGTAGGGAGTCGTAGTCGAAGGAGACGAACGTCGCCGCATCCATCCCGGCTTCGAGAAAGCAGATGACCTTGCCGTCGTAGGTCGCTGTCGGGGTGTGTCCACGCACCTGCGCGGCGATGCGATCGGCGACGACGCCGGCCTGATAGTGGGCGACGCTCCCCGCCATCGGCCGTTCGATGTCGGTCGTGTCGCCGATGGCGTACACGTCCTCGGCTCCGGCCGCCTCCAGCGTCCGCGGATCAGTTTCGACCCAGCCGTCGTCGCCCAGACCTGCCTCGGACACGAGCGGCATGCCGGCGTGAGGGGGGATAGAGACGAGGAGATCGTAGTCGATCGACTGGCTGTCCGTGGCGTGGAGCCGTCGGTCGTCGGGATCGACGCGTTCGACGGCGAACTCCGTGTGCGCCTCGACGCCGCGGTCGGCGAATCGTTCGTCGGCCCAGTCAGCTACGGGCGGAAGTTTGTGGGTGCGCTCGGTCGGTACGGTGTAGACCACCTCGCTACCTTCCCGTAGGCCGCGTTCGCGGAGCCAGTCTTCGACCATCAGGGTAAACTCGACCGGTGCCGCGGGGCACATATGCGGCATCCCGACGACCGACAGGACGAGCCGTCCCCCGGTGAACTCCGCCAGCGCCTCGCGGAGTCGTTCGGCACCGTCCGGGCTGTAGAAGTCGTGGGCTCCCTCGACGAGACCGGGCACCCGGTCGGGAACCAGCCGCGCCCCGGTAGCGAGGGTCAGGTGATCGTAGTCGATCCCACTCCCGTCCTCGAGCGTCAGCCGCTTGCCGGCGGTGTCGACATCGGTCACCCGCCCCGTCCGGAGCCGGACCCGTCGATCGAGGAGGTCGTCGAGGGGTCGTTGACCCTCCGACGGATCGGCCTGGCCGAACGCGACGTAGAGCCAGACGGGTTTGTAGACGTGCGTGTCCGTCTCGTTGATCAGGGTCACCGTCACCTCGTCCGCCTCGATGCCGTCCGCGAGCTTCGACGCGAGTTTGTTCGCGAGCACCGTGCCGCCGGTCCCCCCACCGACGACGACGATCCGTTCAGTCATGGAAGTCTCACCGGGTCGGACTACGCATCACCAACGGGTAAAATTGTATGCTGCTTCCAAGACCGTGAGAGGGACCGTTACTCCGGCACCAGTCCCTCGTCCTGCACTCGCATCACGGCCTCGCCGTCGGCGAGGTTCGGAGCGTCGACGAGGCGGACGATCCGTTTGTCACCCTTCGACTTTCGCAGGTACATCCGGAAGGTCGAGGTGTGACCGAGGATGTTGCCACCGATGGGTTGGGTGGGGTCGCCGAAGTAGGAGTCGGGGTTGGAGGCGACCTGGTTCGTGACGAGGACGGCGGTGTTGTAGAGGTCGCCGATCCGCATCAGGTCGTGGAGATGTTTGTTGAGTTTCTGCTGACGCTCCGCGAGTTCACCGCGGCCGACGTACTCGGCACGGAAGTGAGCCGTGAGCGAGTCGACCGAGAGCAGGCGAACGGGCCACTCGCTGTCCTCGTGCTCGCTCGCGAGTTCCTTCGCCTTCTCCGCGAGCAGGATCTGGTGGTTGGAGTTGAACGCCTTCGCGACGTGGATCTTGTCGAGTACGTCCGTGACGAGTGCCTCCATCGCCTCCTCGTCGCCGGGCGACCCCTCGATATCGCGGTCGTCCATCGTGGCCTGCAGTATCTCGTCGTCCAGACCTCGGACCATGTCGTCGATGCGCTCGGGACGGAAGGTGTCCTCGCTGTCGACGAAGATGGCGCTCCCGCGGAGGCCGCCGTACTCCGTCGGGAGCTGGACGTTCACCGAGAGCTGGTGGGTGACCTGCGATTTCCCGGCGCCGAACTCGCCGTAGACCTCGGTGATCGACTGCGTCTCGACGCCGCCGCCGAGCAGTTCGTCGACCTCCGGGACGTTCCAGGTGAGCTTTCCGATCTGTTCGCGGCGTTCGAGGACGGCCGCCCCACTCTCGAACCCACCGATGTCCGCGGCGTCACGCGCCGCGTTGATGATGTCGCTTGCCGTCGACTCGCCGATGTCCGCCGTGTTGGAGAGTTCCGCTGGACTGGCGACTGCGATGCTCTGATAGCTTTCGAAGCCCGCTTCGACTAACTTGTCCGCCGTCGCCGGCCCGACACCTGGGAGGGTTTCGAGGTCGTCTTCTGCCATGTGACCGTGCTTGTGCCCCCCCGCACATAAAGTCTCGTTAACACCGTAGTGGAAGTGAAATCGGGCGGCTGCGTGGCCTCTGTTCGCACGTCACACCAGGATTCAACTGTCGTCGTTCGCTACTCCCACGGATGGCCGTCCGGACCGTCGGGCCACAGCGGATACCAGTAGCTCTCGTCGTCCTCCACCTCGAGTTCGCCGTCGAGGACCGACTGGAGTTTGAACTCCAGTCGGCTGTCGCGATCGTGTCGCCCCGTCGGCGCGAAGGGGTAGTACGCCCCGCGGCGGAAGGAGTAGATCCAGTAAGCACGGGCCCCGTCGCGCGGGCGTTCGAACCCGAAGACGGCGGCCAGGAGCCGGGAGTCGAAGTTCGCTTCCTCGAACGTGTCGGCCGCGAAGTGGACGCTCGTCACGAGATCCTCGGGGTCGCTGTCCTCGAGGACGACCCAGTGGTAGCCGTGGTCGTCTTCGTGACGACTGAAGGCCGTGCCCGTCTCCTCTTCACCGACCTGGAGGATGGTCTCTACCTCGTCGACAGCGGCGTCGAAGGCGGTGCTGTCGACCGAGGCGAAACAGAGTGCTGCGGCGCTCACCGGCACGAAATCCAGGTCCGCCTCCATCGTCACGTAGGCCGTCGACATGCCGAACAGATCTTCGGGATCGGCGTCCCGGGTCGCGGCGGCGTCGGCACCGAAGCCGAGCACCGACCGCAGGGAGTCGAACAGGCCCATTATCTTTCCATGTCGGCGGCCATCTCGCGGAGTCGCTCGACCCGCTTCTCCGTCGGCGGATGTGTCGAGAAGATGCGCCCGACGAACCCGCTCCGGATGGGAATGACGAAGAAGGCGTTCATCTCCGACTGCTCGCGGAGGTCTTCCTGTGGCACGCGGTCTATCCGCCCCGAAATCGTCAGGAGGGCGGAGGCCAGTGCCGTGGGGTTGCCGGTGATCGCCGCGCCGCCCCGGTCGGCCGCGTACTCGCGGTATCGGGAGAGCGTCCGGATGAGGACGAAGGAGACGATCCAGACCACCAGCGAGACGAGGATGGCGACGATCATGCCACTGCCACCTTGCCGATTGCGGTTCCCGCCGAACAGCCACCCCCAGCGCACGATCATGAACGCGATGGTCGAGAGGAAGGAGGCGATGGTCATCACCATCACGTCCCGGTTCTTGACGTGGGCGAGTTCGTGGGCCAGTACCCCTTCGAGTTCCTCCTCGTCCAGCGTCTCGAGGAGCCCTTTCGTGACACACACCGTCGACTGTTTCGGCGAGCGCCCGGTCGCGAACGCGTTCGGCACCCGCGTCTCCGCGACGGCGACGGTCGGTTTCGGCAGGTCGGCTTGCTGTGAGAGACGACCGATCGTCGCGTGCAGTTGCGGATACTCGTCCTCAGCGACTTTCGACGCCCCCATGCTGTACAGCGCGAGGCGATCACTGAAGAAAAACTGCCCCAGCGAGAACAGGCCTATCACTATCACGACTCCGAACAGACCCATATACTGCGACAGGATGGCGATGAAGACGATATAGAGGACGAAAAGCAGGAACATGGTCAGGATCATGCGGCCCCGAAGTCCCCAGTCTGATTTCCACTCCATACGGGAATTAGGTGCCGGCGAAGGTAAACAGTTAGGAATTATCCCACAGGCCGCCATCGGCCGCCGATTTCCTCCCGGGGGTAATCCTGGTACGTCCCGTCGAGAAACGTGGTGACGCGCCCATCCTCTTCGCTGAGCGTGATGACCCACAGGACTTCGTCACGAATCGACGTTTCGAGTGCACTCATGTGTTTCGCCCCCATCCAATCAGCGTATTCGAGTTTGTCGAACGTCTCGATGTATTCCCGGCTGGGGCTACGAACCCGAACCATCTGCTCTTGAATCGTTCCATCCCCGGTCACGACGACAGCGCCATCTTGGCTGGACGCCACCTCTCGGGCGACCTCGGTGAACGTGTCGGGCGAGTGGGTGACGACCCGACACCGCTCGACTGGCCACCTGTTGGCTCCCATCGGGTCGGTGTATGCATCGAAATTGGTTTCGGAAACGATCAGTAAGTACAGACTCGGCCCACTCACGTACTCTTTGCCCCACTGGTCGAATTCCAAGCTCAACGACTCGGCAGTGTACCTGATCTGATCCATCAGCTCCTGACTGGTCGCATACCTGCTCAAAACACGATCGAGTTCTTCCATGCTGACACGTGGTCCGATACGACGTGTGCGTGGTTAAGTGCTGTCTCGGCCGGCGGTGATGGCCCGTGTCAAGTTCTCGGCAGTCATCGAGGAATCTCGCCGTGACGGTTCGGCGAGCATCGCTGGACGGGTAGACTAACCTCTCCGTATCGCTCGGCGATGTCGCGGGGCTTAACCGCTGTCACCGACTATCGGCGGTCAATGAGCGATAGCGAGTCCCGGGAGTTCTGTCCCCGCTGTGGCGATCCGGTGCCCGCGCGAGCGGAGCCGCTACCGGGCACCCCCCGCGACCGTGACGCCCGCCTCTGTGATGCCTGCTACTTCGACGACTACGAACTAGTCGACGCCCCCGATCGGATCGAAGTTTTGGTCTGTTCCGGCTGTGGCGCCGTCCACCGCGGCAACCGCTGGGTCAACGTCGACGCCCGCGACTACACCGACGTCGCCATCGACGAAGTGAGCGAAGCCCTCGGCGTCCACGTCGACGCTCGGAACGTCACGTGGGCGGTCGACCCCGAACAGGTCGACGAGAACACCATCCGGATGCACTGCCAGTTCACCGGTGTGGTCCGCGAGACGCCGCTGGAGGAGTCGGTGGTCGTCCCCGTGAAAATCTCGCGCGGCACCTGCGACCGCTGTGGTCGCATCGCCGGTGGCTACTACGCCAGCACCGTGCAGGTTCGGGCGACCGACCGCACGCCGACACCCGAGGAATGCTCCCGCGCGATCGAAATCGCCGAATCCCACGTCGCCGGCAAAGAAAGCGACGGCGATCGGGAGGCGTTCGTGACAGAGGTCAAGGAGACGGACGACGGCCCGAACGTGAAACTCTCCACAAACGGCCTCGGTGAGGAGGTGGCTCGCCGGATCACGCGCGAACTCGGTGGGGACGTCGAGAGCTACCCGACCCTCGTCACCGAGGACGGCGACGGCAACGAGGTGTACCGGGTCACGTACGCTGTCCGTCTCCCGAAGTTCACGCCGGGCGACGTGATCGACCCCGGCGACGACGAGGGGCCCGTCCTCGTCCGGAGTGTCAGCGGGAACCTGAAGGGCGTGCGCCTCACTTCCGGCGAGCCGTACGAGGAATCGTTCGAGGACGAGGCGGGGGGCCGTCGCCTCGCCACCCGCGACGACGCCGTCGAGACGACGGTCGTGACGGTGGAAGACGACCACGCCGTGCAGGTGCTCGACCCCGAGACCTACGAGGCGAAGACCGTCCCGCGCCCCGACTTCTTCGACTCCGCCGCGGAGACGACACCCGTCGTGAAGACACGGGCTGGCCTCCACGTGCTGCCGGATTAGCGGTCGACTGATACTGTCGGCTGTAACTGTACGGAACGATTCGCACCCCCGAGGTGCCGAATCGTTCCGCGGACTTACAGCCGACAGTATGACTGGCCGGCCGCGGTCGTGTCCGTGTCGGCGTCGATCCGTGCGCGCCGGGGGTGTGTGTCCACGGCCGCCGCCAGCTCCGCGTCCGTACACCCCGCGTGCCGTGCCGCCTGCGAGAGCGTGAGCGTCCCGCTCCGGTACAGGATCACCGACGATTCGATTGTGTGAGTGCGCATTTGAGCACATCTAAACGTAGTAAGCACTAGTACCTAACTCTTTTCAGAATAATTTTGGATATATGTTCCTAAAATAGGGAAATAAAGCAACGGATAGCTGATCTATATGTGACGTGTGATACCGCCCCTCACTCGCCCCACACGTCCGACAGCGGATGGTCGTCGCCGTCACTGTCGTCGCCGGTCGATCCGGCTCCTCCCGACGGCGGCCGTGACCGACCGGCCGACCCCGTTCGCGTCCCGGGTGTCGCGCCCGTGCCGTCGAGCGCCGCGGCGGGGTCGAACGTCGGGAGAGCGGGCCGGGACATCCCGTCGACGGCGTCGGCGAACCAGCCGGGCATGTCGTGTCTGGCGCGGTCGAACAGATCGAGCAGGCTCGAATCGGCGAGATAGGTCGCGCCGTGGTCGTCCGGCGCGCGCACGATTCGGCCGGCTGCCTGAATCACCGTCCGGAGCGCGACCCGGTAGTACCATCCCCACTGCCCGTCCTCCAGCCGCCGGGCCACGCGGGAATCGTTCGTGTTGAGATACGGCGCTTTGCACAGCACCTGCCAGCGCGCGAGGTCACCGCGCAAGTCCAGAGCCTCCTCCATTTTCACCGAGAGGAACACGTCAGGGGCGTCCGTCGCCTTCCACTCCTCGAGTGCCCGGTCGCGATTCTCGCGGTCGTGTGTGCGAATTCGGGCCGAGACGCCGAACTCCTCCAGCTGTGCCGCTAATCGCTCCTGAATCGCGTACGAGTGACAGTGGATCAGTCCCTTCTGGTCGGGGTGGTGGGCCATCAGGCGGACGAGTAGTCGAGCCACGTCCGGCAGCGTCTCGTCGCGGTGCTCGTAGGTCATCTTCCCCTGTGTCACGTCGTAGAGCGGCCGGTGCTCTAGGGGAAAGGTGTGGGGTACGTCCACGAGCGCCACGTTCGAGGGGTCGAGACCGACCCCGCGACAGAACGCCTCCTTGTCGAGGATGGTCGCGGAGAGGAGCGCGAACGTGTTGCCCCGGTCCCAGACGGTGTGATGGAGGTACCGTCCGGGATCGAGGGGCTTGATCGTGAGCGGCGTTCCCTCGCCGTCCGGCTGGTCCACGACCCACGTCGTCGTACTCGTCGGGTCGCGGTAGTCCGAGACGAACCAGTTGAGCTCCGAGCGGAGGTCCTGCAGGCGATCCCGCCGGGCCGCCTCGGCAGCGGTCAGTTCGGGACTGGCGGTGAGATCCGTCGCGGCCCGTTCGCAGACGCCCGCCAACGTCTCCGCGAACCGGGCCGTCCGATCCAGCGGGTCGTCGGCGCCGGTCACGTCCGGTACACCCACGTCGTCCCAGACGGGGACGGTGCGGGGACGGAGGTCGACCGTGGCGTACATCTCGGCCCACTCCGAGAGACCGTGGGCCTCGTCGATGACGACCACGTCGCGCTTGCCGAACACCTCCGAGCCCGCGGTCTGCATGAAGTAGGCGAGCGTCATCGCCGCGATGGCGCGATTGGAGGCGATAGCGCGGTCGGCGTAGTACGGGCACCGATGTTTGACCGAGCAGTCGTAACCCGACTCGCGGGCGCAGGGGGCACGGTCCACCGGCGTCGTCGTCTCGTCGGGCAGGATGCAGGTGTAGTTGCTCTTGCCGCGGATCACGTTCAGGTCCGAGAGCAGGTCGTCCGCGGCCACGTCGTCGAGTTGGGACACCTGCGGGGTGGTGTAGTAAGCGCCGGTGGCCTCGGCCGGCTCCGCCTCGTCGGGCGTGCGGGCTGCGCCGGCAACGGCGCGGGCGAGGAGTGACTTCCCGCTCCCCGTCGGCGCCCGCACGAGAACGGCGTCGTTGTCCGCAGCGAAGGCGTCGCGGATGGCATCGAGCGCTTCGCGTTGGTTTCCACGGAAAGAGGGGGCCGGAAACGATGGCCGAATGCGGTCGGGGTCCACGCTCGAACCAGCCTGCGGTCGCAAGTAACACTGTCGGACGACTCCGACCGACCCCGCCCTCACCCCGACAGCGCCGCCACGTCCGCCGCCGTCACCTCACGGTCGTCGGGCAGGCGTTCGATGCAGTCGAAACAGAGGAAGTGTTCGGTGCCGTCGGCGAGTTCGAGCGTCATCCCGCCCGTCGCTTCCGCCTCGAACGTCCAGAAGTTGCCGACACCGCCCGCGACGGGCACTTCCTCGCCACAGCCGTCACAGGGATCGGAACTCATCGATACGACCGAGCGGCCCGAACGGGAAAGACCTACCGTCACTCATAGAGATTATCGTAACCGTCCGTAGATTCTCGCCGGACCGTCCCGGCGAGACTCTCCGATGACTTCCGCTAATCCCTATCACACGCGCTCGCGTCGGCGGCGATACCGAGCGAGAACGACGCGGCGTCCGTCTGGACGGTGTTCGGGGCGTCCACTGGGAGCTCCCACCGGAAGCGGGCTGTATGCGTCCCTGGGGGTACGCACGCCCCGGTCAGGGACACCCAGCCGTCTCCGTCCCCGAGTCCGTCGAGATCGGCCAGCGACCCCTCGTACACCGGCGTGTCACCGTCGCTGGCGGCTTCGTCGCTGTCCGCATCGTACCACAGACGCACCTCGATGTGCTGTTGTAACTCGCCCGGGTCGCCAGTATCGCCCGCACTCCGTTCGGCCTCGGCGACACCGCGCTCGTCGAAGTCGGTCGCGGCGCCCCGGACCCAGAGCTGGGCCGGCGATCCCGACAGCGTGAGCGAGAGATCGACGACCCCGCCGTCGCCGGGTTCCACGTCACTCACCGACACCGGTGGGATCGACGTGGTGACCAGATCGTTGCCCGGCGTGACCGTCCCGCTCCGCGACGCCGAGCGAGGATCGTCGTCCGGATCGTCGAACTGCCAGGGGGTGTCGGCGGTCGTCGTCTCGCCATCCGATCCCTCGGTTTCCGTGGCTGTTTCGGACCGCTCGGGCGGGTCAGTCGCCTCGTCGGTGTTGCTCCCACCGCCCCCGCTCGGTGTCGGTGTCGGTGTCGCGGTCGATTCGTCCGGCGTCACGGAGTAGTCGACCGAGAGGTCGACCCCGTTCTCGTCGTCGTTGCCGCCGAAGAGGTTCGTGACGCCGGTCCCTGTCCCGACGAGTGCGAGAAGGGCGGCGGCCAGGAGGGCGAGCAGGCGACGGCGCGACGACTCTTCCCCATCCTCGGGGGCACCATTCACGACGTGTCACCGGCGGCGTCGAACCACCGAACTGGACGGAGTTGGGCAACCAAGTGGAGGGCGATCGAGTACACGACCGTCTATACCCCCCGGGGGGTCATAGATAATCGGATACTAGCTCGCAGCGATGGCCGCGCGTGAACCTGAAGGGTGAGCCTGAAGCCGAGTCGCCCCGTGGTCGAACGCGACTGTTAACCCCGCTCCGCGCCCACGTGAGGCTATGCGTGTACTCGTCACCGGCGCCACGGGCTTTGTCGGCCGTCGACTCGTCCCTGCCCTCCTCGATGCGGGTCACGAGGTGACCGCCCTCGTTCGCGACGCCGGACGATACGATCCGCCGCCGGGCGTCCGCGTCGTCGTCGGTGACCTGCTCGACCCCGGATCGTTCGACGCCGCCCTCGACGTCGAGGCGGCCTACTACCTCGTTCACTCCATGACCGCCCGCGACGACTTCGCGGACCGTGACCGCCGAGCCGCCGAAAATTTCGCCCACGCCGCAAGCACGGCGGGCGTCGAGCGCGTACTCTATCTCGGCGGCCTCGGCGAGGAGCAGGATCGTCTCTCCGCACACCTTCGATCCCGGCGGGAGGTCGAGCGCGTCCTCGAAACGGGCGACTACGCGCTCACGACGCTTCGGGCGGCGATCATCGTCGGCTCTCGGAGCACCGGCTTCGAGATGGTGGTCCAACTCGCCTCCCGTCTCCCAGTGATGGTGACGCCGCGGTGGGTGCGGACGCCCTGTCAGCCCGTCGCCATCGACGACGCGATCACCTATCTCGTGGGCGTCCTCGATGTCCCAGAGACGGCGGGCGAGACGTACGACATCGGCGGTCCGGAGGTGCTGACCTACGCGGAGATGCTGCGGCGGACGGGTCGTCACCTGGGGCACGAGCCGATCATCCTGACCGTGCCGGTGCTGACGCCCCGACTCTCCGCCTACTGGGTCGGGCTGATGACCGACGTGCCGTGGAGTGTCGCCCGCCCGCTGATCGAGGGGTTGAAGAATCCGGTCGTGGTGCGTGACGACCGCCTCGCGCGAGTCGTCCCCGTCGAACGCACGTCCTTCGACGAGGCGGTCCGCCACGCGCTGGCCGAACGACGGGAGCGGCTCGACGCGTGATCGAGCGCCGTGACGCCGTCGATGGCGACCCCACTTTCGGCGACACGTGGGTGTACGAGAGCCTCGTGGGTGGCATCCCCGGCCTCCATCTCTCGACCCCTCAGGCTATCGGTATCCAGTTTCTCCTCTTCGAGGCGCTCGTCGTCGGCCTCACGACCTACTACGGCCTCCCCCGATCGGCCGCTGCCGCGGGCACCGTCGCCGTCGCCGTCGCGGCCGTGGGGAGCGTCGCCATGCTCTATATCGGCGCGGCGACGCGCCAGCTCGACCTGCCCGAGATCCACCGTCGCCTCCTGTTCGGATCGAGCGTCGAGGTGCTGTTCGGCGTTCTGGGATTCGTCGCGGCCGTAACGTACCTGCTCACCGGGGTGGGACCGACCCCACTCGAATCGCTGATCGGGCGGCCGTCGCCCGCGCCGGTGACGTTCGTGGCGCTGTTGATCCTCTGGGACCTCTGTTATCGGATCGGCACCTCGTGGTGGACGGCACTGGTCTCGTTGTGGCGGTCGCTCCGGATTCGTGTCACTCCGGACACTGCGCGCCGCTGCCGACGTATCGACGCCGCCAACGTCGGGTTCGCGCTCCTCGAACTGGGGCTCTTACCCGTCGTCCCGGCGAACACGCTCGTCGTCGGCGCCTTGCTCGGACACGTCGTCGCCGTAGCCGCCGTCTCGACGGCGGCCACCCTCCTCATCAGAACGGACCGGTAACGTCACTCCCCTTGCAGCTGTTTGAACTGGTCCAACAGCGCCTCCGTGGAGTCGCCCGACTCGTACGAGAGGGTCCCTCGGAACTGCGACCGGTCGTCGTCGAACTCCGTGTCGACCTGCCCCGTTTTCTGCGCGCGGCGTTCGTGCTCGTCTTCGTCATAGGCACCCATTGACATGGTACACGCTGGCTTGGATATCTCCGAATATATATGTAACGGACGATACAGACGTTGCTCGGGGCCGAGAGCCCACACGTTTTTGCTCGGCAGGCCGAAGGTGAGAGTATGGCACGGCAACGCAAGCCCGACTGGTTACGGATGCGGCCCCCGTCGGGCCAGCGGTTCACGGAGATCAAGGAAACGCTCCGCGACCGTGACCTTCACACCGTGTGTGAGGAGGCGAACTGCCCGAATCTGGGCGAGTGCTGGAGCGGTCGCGACGGCCCGGGCACGGCCACCTTCATGCTCATGGGGGACCGGTGTTCCCGGGGCTGTAACTTCTGTGACGTGGAGACGGGCGGAATGGAGGCGCTCGACCCAGACGAACCCGAGAACGTCGCCGACGCCGTCGCCGAAATCGGCCTCGATTACGTCGTCCTGACGAGCGTCGACCGGGACGACCTGCCGGACCAGGGCGCCGGGCACTTCGCCCGCACTATCGAGGCGATCAAGGACCGTGACCCGGGGATTCTGGTCGAGGTACTCATTCCCGACTTCCAGGGTGAGCCCGAACTGGTGAACCGAATCGTCGACGCTGGGCCGGACGTAATCGCTCACAACGTCGAGACGGTGGAGCGCCTCCAGTGGCCCGTCCGGGACCGTCGAGCCGGCTACGAGCAGTCGCTGTCGGTCCTCGAACACGTCGACGACACTGCCGACGTGTACACGAAGACCAGCCTCATGCTCGGCCTCGGCGAGTACGATCACGAGATCTACCGGACGCTTTCCGACTGCCGCGAGGCCGGTGTCGACGTGGTGACGCTCGGTCAGTATCTCCAGCCCTCGCGCACCCACCTCGACGTGTACGAGTACGTCCATCCCGACGCCTTCGACACGTGGCGCCGGGTCGCCGAAGAGGAGCTCGACTTTCTTTACTGTGCCAGCGGACCGATGGTTCGGTCGTCGTATCGGGCGGGCGAACTGTTCGTCGACGCCGTCCTCCGCGACGGACGGAGCGTCGACGAGGCGCGCCGCGAGGCGCACGCAGCGTGATCGTGTCCCGAACTGCTAAGACGCGAGCGGGTGAGTGGCCGTCCATGGCGAGGTGTGGTCCGTGAGCGACGTGTTCGATCGTGCTCCGGACGACCGGGTGCAGGTGCTCGATACGGACGGCGAACTCGTCGGCGAGCCGCCCGACCTTTCGGACGCCGAACTGATCGATCTCTACCGCCACATGCGCCTCGCCCGCCACTTCGACGAGCGTGCGGTCACCCTCCAGCGGCAGGGCCGGATGGGGACCTACCCGCCGCTGGCGGGACAGGAGGCGGCACAGGTCGGAAGCGCCGCCGCGCTGGACGATCGAGACTGGATCGCCCCCAGTTACCGCGAACACGCCGCCGTCCACGTCCACGGCCTCGACCTGTCCGACATCCTGCTGTACTGGATGGGCCACGGTGCGGGCGGGTGGAGTACGGACGCGAACGTCCTGCCCGCGGCGGTGCCCATCGCGACCCAGATTCCCCACACGACGGGGCTGGCGCTCGCGTCGAAACTCCGGGGCGAGGGTTCGGAGCCCTCCCAGCAACCCGGCGACGCCGTCGCCTGTGCCTACTTCGGCGACGGCGCGACCAGCGAGGGCGACTTCCACGAAGGACTGAACATGGCCGGCGTCTTCGACGTACCGGCTGTCTTCGTCTGCAACAACAACGGCTGGGCCATCTCGGTACCGCGGGAACGGCAGACTGCGAGCCCGACGCTCGCGGGCAAGGCCGCCGCCTACGGCATCGACGGCGTGCAGGTCGACGGCATGGACCCGCTGGCGACCTATCAGGTGACGCGCGCGGCCGTCGAGAAGGCCCGCACTCCCGGCGAGCGCCCGCGATCAACCCTGATCGAGGCGGTCCAGTACCGCTTCGGCGCGCACACCACCGCCGACGACCCCTCCGTCTACCGCAACGAAGACGAAGTCGAGGCGTGGCGGCAGCGCGACCCCATCCCCCGTCTCGAACGTTTCCTGCGCGAAACCGGGCGCCTCGACGACGGAGCGGTCGAGGACATCGAGGCGAGCGTCCGCGACCAGGTGAGCACGGCCATCGAGCGGGCCGAACGCGCCCCTCGTCCCGATCCCGAGGAGATGTTCGCCGACGTGTACGCCGACCGCCCCTCGGCGCTCCGGGCCCAGCAGACCTACCTGCATCGACTGCGCGACCGACACGGCGACGACGCCTTCCTGAAGGAGTAATATGAGCACTGAGACGCAGAATCTGACCCTGGTACAGGCGGTCCGGGACGGCCTCCGGACCGAGATGCAACGCGACGAGGACGTGATCGTCCTCGGCGAGGACGTGGGCAAGAACGGCGGCGTCTTCCGGGCCACCGAAGGGCTCTACGAGGAGTTCGGTGACGACCGCGTCATCGACACGCCCCTCGCCGAATCGGGGATCGTCGGCACCTCCATCGGCATGGCCGCCTACGGCCTCCGCCCGGTGCCCGAGATCCAGTTCATGGGCTTCATCTACCCCGCGTTCGATCAGATCGTCAGTCACGCCGCCCGTCTGCGGACCCGGACTCGCGGGCGGTTCACCTGCCCCATGGTCGTACGCGCGCCCTACGGCGGCGGTATCCGTGCCCCCGAACATCACTCGGAGTCGAAGGAGGCGTTTTTCGTCCACGAACCGGGACTGAAGGTGGTGATTCCCTCGACGCCTGCCGACACGAAGGGTCTCCTCGCCTCGGCCATCCGTGACCCGGACCCCGTGATCTTCCTCGAACCCAAACTCATCTACCGAGCCTTCCGCGAGGACGTACCCGCGGGCGACCACACCGTCCCCCTCGGCGAGGCCGCCGTCCGCCGCGAGGGGAGCGACGTGTCCGTCTACACGTGGGGGGCGATGACCCGTCCGACGATGGAGGCCGCCGAGAACCTCGCCGAGGAGGGCGTCGACTGCGAGGTGATCGACCTGCGGACGCTCTCGCCGCTGGATCGCGAGACCATCGTCGACTCGTTCGAGAAGACGGGGCGGGCCGCCGTCGTCCACGAGGCGCCCCGGACCGGCGGCCTCGGCGGCGAGATAACCGCCATCCTGCAGGAGGAGGCCCTGCTCTACCAGGAGGCGCCGGTCGAGCGGATCACCGGCTTCGACACGCCCGTCCCGCTCTACGCGCTGGAGGATTACTACCTTCCTTCGTCGACGCGCATCGAGGACGGCATCCGTGAGGTGGTCGACTTCCCATGATCGAGACGTTCGAACTCCCGGACGTGGGCGAGGGCGTGGCGGAGGGTGAACTAGTCCGGTGGCTGGTCGAGACGGGCGACGAGATCGAGGAAGACCAGCCGCTCGCGGAGGTGGAGACGGACAAGGCGCTGGTCGACCTCCCGTCGCCGTACGCGGGGACGGTCGTCGAACGCCACGTCGAGACGGGCGAGATGGTGCCCGTCGGAACCGTTCTCGTCTCTATCGACGTTGGTGGGGACGAAGCGGCGGACGAAGCGGCCGACGAAAGCGGAGAGCAAGCCGAACCGGCGGGCACAGCTGGCGCAGCCGACGCGACGGCCACCCCCGACGGCCGCGTCTTCGCCCCGCCGCGAACCCGTCGGCTGGCGCGCGAACTCGGTGTCGACATCGAACGGGTGGCGGGCTCTGGCCTCGGCGGACGCATCACCGATGCGGACGTGCGGGCAGCGGCCGAATCCGTGGACGCGCCGACGCCCCGTGTCCCCGACGCCGAGGCGACGAGCGTGATGCGGGAGCGCGACGGGACGACCGACGTCGACGATGTTGGTGAACACCGGGAGTCGGTCGACGCCGTGGAGCGCGCGGCGAAAGCCGCGGTCGAAGGGGCAGCGGAAGCGGCCGGCCAACTCGACGACGGGACGGCCCGCGACCGAACCCTCGCCGTCCCGGCGACGCGCCGCCTCGCGAACGATCTCGGCGTCGACCTCGATGCGGTACCGACCGACGAGACCCGCGACGGGGTGGCCTTCGTCACGCCTGCGATGGTCCACGAGTACGCGGAGCGCCAGCGTGAGGCGAATGACGACGTGGCCGGGGCGGAGACGGACGCGGACGCGGACGTCGCCGCACCCGCTTCCGGCCCCCTCGACGACGGTTCGCGAGAACCCTCGCCCGTGGTGGGACCGCAGCCCGGCGACCGTATCCCCTACCGCGGCGTCCGCCGCTCGATCGGCGAACAGATGGAGCGATCGAAGTACACGGCGCCACACGTCACCCACACCGACGAAGTGGACGTGACGCGGCTGGTGGAGACGAAGGCGGATCTCGAACCCTACGCCGCGGAGGAGGGTGTCGATCTCACCTACCTCCCGTTCGTCATGCGGGCGGTGACGCAGGCGCTCGCGGAGTTCCCGCAGGTCAACGCCTCGCTCGACGAGGAGGCGGAGGTGATCGTCTGTCACGACGAGTACCACCTCGGCGTGGCGACGGCGACGGACGCGGGCCTGATGGTGCCCGTGATCGAGGACGCCGACGAGAAAGACGTGCTCGAACTCGCCGCGGAGACGGCGATCAAGACCGAACGCGCGCGAGACCGATCCATCTCGCGCGAGGAGATGCAAGGTAGCACCTTCACCATCACCAACGTCGGCGTCATCGGTGGCGAGTACGCCACGCCCATCGTCAACTACCCCGAGGTGGCGATCCTGGCGCTCGGTCGGATCGCGGAGCGCCCCCGTGTCGTCGACGGCGAGGTGGTGCCTCGGCACACCCTCCCGCTCTCGCTGTCGGTCGATCACCGCGTCGTCGACGGCGCGGTGGCCGCCCGCTTCACCAACCGCGTGATGGAGCTACTTTCGGCGCCCGCACGGCTCCTAGTGTAGCGGGCGGCGACGGTTGCGGTAAGCACGTCTTTTATTCCGCCTCTGCGAGAGAGGATAGTTCATGACAGTCACGCTCGCGGATATCGAGGCCGCACGCGATCGGTTCGACGACCCGGCAATCGTCCGGCAGACGCCGATCGAGACGAACCGCTCGCTCAGCGAGATGTCCGGTGGGGATGTCCACCTGAAGATGGAACACCTCCAGCGGACGGGGTCGTTCAAGACACGGGGAGCGTACAACAAACTGAAACAGGAAGCCGAGGCGGGCAGCGACAAACACGTCGTGGCGGCGAGCGCGGGTAACCACGCTCAGGGCGTCGCGCTGGCGGCGACCACGGTCGGGCTGGAGTCGACCATCGTGATGCCGGAGAACGCCCCACAGGCGAAAATCGACGCTACCCGGAGCTACGGCGCGACGGTCGAACTCCACGGCGCGAACTTCGGTGAAGCGATGTCGCACGCTCAGGAGATGGCCGAGGAGCCGGGACGACTGTTCGTCCACGCGTATGACGACCCCGACATCGTCGCCGGGCAGGGGACGCTCGGTCTGGAGATCTACGAGCAGGTACCGGACGTGGACACCGTCATCGTCCCCATCGGCGGCGGCGGGTTGATCGGCGGCATCAGCACGGCGCTGAAGGCGCTCGACGACTCGGTGCGGGTGATCGGTGTGCAGGCGGAGATGGCGTCGACGGTGCCGGACAGCCTCCAGAAGGGCATCCCGGTCGACGAGGACTCCCCGAAGACCATCGCCGACGGTATCGCCACGGGAAGCATCTCGGAGTTGACGCTCGGCCTCATCGAGGACCACGTCGACGAGGTGGTGACGGTGAGCGACGACGACATCGCCCGAGCCATCCTCACGGTGCTCGAACGCGCGAAACAGCTCGCCGAGGGCGCGGGCGCGGCGTCGGTCGCGGCCCTGTTGAGCGACGCGGTCGATGTCGAGGGCGAGACGGTCGTCCCCTTGCTCTGTGGTGGAAACATCGATATGTCGATGCTCCAGACGGTGTTGACACACGCGCTGACCGACCGGAATCAGCTGCTCCGCCTCCGCATCCGCATCCGGGATCAGCCCGGGCAGATGGGGATGATTTCGAGTACGATCGGCGAGCAGGGGGCGAACATCCGGACGGTTCGACACGACCGGGCGGTCGGCGACTTGGCCGTCGGTGACGCCTATCTCGTCTTCCAGGTCGTCACGAGCGGCGAGAGCCACGCCAAGAACGTCGTCGAAGCCATCGAGGAGCTGGGGTACGAAGTGGAACGTGTGAACTGACGTGGACCCGGGCGGTCGATCCCCCACGATCGATGACGCAGATCGACTCACAGCGCCGCATATATACGTCGAGCGGCCCGAGTACGCCAGGTATGCCGTACGCGACTCACTCCGACGCGGAACGGTCGGCGATGCTCGACGCGGTGGGGGTAGCCGACCCCGACGACCTGTTCGACATTCCCGAATCGGTCCGATTCGACGGTGACTACGGGATCGAGGCGCGGTCGGAGCGGGCGACCCGCGCGGCGGTCGAGGGTATCCTCGACGAATCGCCCGATTTGACCGAGTTCCTCGGCGGCGGACACTACGACCACTACGTCCCCTCGGTGGTCGATCACCTCTCCCTGCGCTCCGAGTTTCTCACGAGTTACACGCAGTACCAGCCGGAGATCACGCAGGGGTTCCTGCAGGCGCTCTTCGAGTTCCAGTCGCTCGTCGTCGAACTGACGGGGCTGGGGATCGCCAACTGCTCGATGTACGACCGGGCGACTGCGCTCGGCGAGGCGGCGCTGCTCGCGGATCGGGTCCGCGCCACCAGCGGCGAGACGGTGTTGGTGCCCGACGCCCTCTCCGAGCGGATGCGCTCGGTGCTCGAAAACTACACCGATGGCCCGGGCATCGCCGTCGACACCTACCCCACTACCGGGGGGACGGTCGACGTGGACGCACTGGCCGACCGCATCGACGACGACACGTCGATGGTGTACGCCGCGACGCCGAACGCGCGAGGGCTCCTCGAACCGGACCTCGACGCAGTCGGTGACCTCGCCGCCGACCACGACGCCCTGTTCTGTGTCGGCTCCGACGCCGTCGCGCTCGCGGTGCTCGAACCCCCCGAATCGTACGGTGCGGACGTGGTCGTCGGCGACGCGGGCGTGCTCGGCCTGCCGACGACGTACGGCATGGGCCTCGGCCTCTTCGCCTGCCGCGAGGACTTTCTCCGGCAGGTGCCCGGCCGCCTCGTCGGCGCCAGCGAGGACGACGCCGGCAACCGCGCGTACACGCTGACGCTCCAGACCCGCGAACAGCACATCCGCCGGGAACGCGCCACGTCGAACATCTGCACGAATCAGGCGTGGCTGGCGCTCCGGGCGGCTATCCACGCTGCGTGGCTCGGCCCCGACGGACTGGTGGACCTGGCCGAGGAGTGCGTGACGGGGATCAGCGAGGCCTGCGACCGGATCGACGCTCTCGACGGCTTCACCGCCCCCGTCTACGACGGCCACCACTTCCGCGAGGCGTTGATCGATGTCGACGCCGACGCGCCGGCGGCCGACGTGGTCGACCACTGCCGACACGCCGGCCTCGCTCTCCGCACCGTCACGGACGGCGGCGCGGAACGACTGGCAGTCTGTGTCACCGACACCAACCGCGAGCAGGTCGACGCGCTGGTCGACGCGCTCGCGGGCTACGGAGGTGGCGCATGAGCCAAGAGAGTCGAGAGCCGGTCGACGACGAGGCGGGCGGCTCGACCGACGCCCCCCACCAGCAGGCGCGCTGGTACGCGGGCGGGCAGTACGAACCGCTCCTGAGCGAGAAGTCGTCGGAATCGGTGTCGGTGGAGTCGTCGCTCCCCGACGACCTGACGCGGGACGAACTCGAACTTCCGTCGCTCGCGGAGCCGGAGGTGGCCCGCCACTACACTCGGCTCTCGCAGATGAACTACGGCATCGAGTCCGGCCCCATCCCGCTGGGGTCGTGTACGATGAAGTACAACCCCTCGTTCACGGAGGACGTGGCGGCCCACCGGGGCAATCGGGTCCATCCCCTCCGGGCCGACGCGGACAAACAGGGGATCCTCCACCTGCTGTACGAACTTCAGGAGACGCTTGCCACCATCGGCGGGATGGACGCGGTAACCCTCCAGCCGCCGGCAGGTGCCGCCGGCGAGTTCACCGGCATCCAGGTGGCCAAGGCGTACCACGAGGCAACGGGCGACGACCGGAACGAGGTGATCGTCCCCGAGTCGGCCCACGGCACCAACTTCGCGAGCGCGGCGATGGCCGGGTACGACGTGGTCGAACTCCCCTCGAACGACGAGGGGCGAGTCGAGGTGGACGCGTTGGAGGCCGCGGTGGGTCCGGACACTGCGCTCCTGATGCTCACCAACCCCAACACGCTCGGGCTGTTCGAGCGCGCCATCGAGGACATCGCCGAAATCGTCCACGACGCTGGCGGCCTGCTCTACTACGACGGCGCGAACCTCAACTCCCTGCTCGGAAAGGCCCGCCCCGGCGACATGGGCTTCGACATCATGCATTTCAACCTGCACAAGACGTTCGCGACGCCCCACGGCGGCGGCGGACCGGGGCAGGGACCGATCGGCGTCGGGAGCGACCTCGCGCCCTTCCTGCCGACGCCGCAGGTACGGGAGACCGACGGCGGCTACGAGACGTACGAACCCGAGCACAGCATCGGTCGGGTCCACGAGTTCGTGGGCAACTGGCTGGTGCTGGTGAAGGCGTACGCCTACATCCTGCGCCACGGCGACGAGGGGCTGGAGACCGTGAGCGAGACGGCCGTGCTGAACGCCAACTACCTCGCCTCACAGATAGCGTACGAGGTGCCCTACGGCCCGTTCCACCACGAGTTCGTCGCGAGCGCGGACGCCGACGCGGGCGACGTGGCGAAGGCCATGCTCGATCACGGCGTCCACCCGCCGACGACGAAGTGGCCCGAAATCGTCGACGAGGCGCTGATGACGGAGCCGACGGAGACGGAGTCGAAACGGCGGCTTGACGACCTCGCGGCGGCGTTCAACGCGGTGGCGGCGATGGACGAGGCGGCGCTCGCCGAGACGCCGACCGAGACGACGGCTCGGCGGATCGACCAGGCCTCTGCGGCCCGGAATCCGCGGCTCTCGTGGCACGCGCTCGGTGAGGAGTGATAGGGAGTATCGGAACTGTCCATCGATTCTCGCCGGACCGTCACGGCGAGAATCCCTGATGACTTCCGATAATTCCTATGAGCACGGGGCGGCGGCTTCGACGCCCGTTTCTCGGGAAAGTTTGTGACGGACCACGCTACTTATTTGCCTGTTTTCCGTGGGCTTACCCGTGACATCGAGCCATTCGCACCTTCGGGAGACCGATCCGGCGGTCGCCGAGGCCATCGCGGGCGAGGAGCGCCGACAGGAGAACAACCTGGAGATGATCGCCTCCGAGAACCACGTCTCCGAGGCGGTAATGGAGGCCCAGGGGAGCGTCATGACGAACAAGTACGCGGAGGGCTATCCGGGCGAGCGCTACTACGCCGGCTGTCAGCACATGGACACCGTCGAGAACCTCGCCATCGACCGGGCGAAGGAGCTGTTCGGTGCCGAACACGTCAACGTCCAGCCCCACAGCGGGACGCAGGCGAACATGGGCGTCTACTTCGCCACCCTCTCGCCGGGCGACAAGATCATGTCGCTCGACCTGAACCACGGCGGCCACCTGAGCCACGGCCACCACGTCAACTTCTCCGGGCAGTTCTACGAGGTCGAGCAGTACGGCGTGGACCCCGAGACGGGCTACATCGACTACGACGAGGTGGCCGCACAGGCCGCCGAGTTCGAGCCCGACATCATCGTCAGCGGCTCCTCCGCCTACCCCCGCGAGTTCGAGTGGGACAGCCTCAGCGAGATCGCCGACGACGTGGGTGCGTACCACCTCGCGGACATCGCCCACATCACCGGCCTCGTCGCCGCGGGCGTCCACGCCTCGCCGGTCGGCTCCGCCGACTTCGTCACCGGCAGCACGCACAAGACCATCCGCGCCGGGCGCGGCGGGATGATCATGACGAGCGAGGCACACGCCGAGGCGGTCGACAAGGCCATCTTCCCCGGCGGGCAGGGCGGCCCCCTGATGCACAACATCGCGGGCAAGGCGGTCGGCTTCGGCGAGGCGCTCGAACCCGACTTCGTCGACCACGCCGAACAGGTCGTCGCCAACGCGAAGACGCTCGCGGACGTGTTCAGGGATGCGGGCATCCAGCCGGTGTCGGGCGGTACGGACAAGCACCTGCTCCTGCTCGACCTGCGGGAGTCACACCCCGACCTCACGGGCGAGGAAGCGGAGGAGGCCCTCGACGACGTGGGGATCACGGTGAACAAGAACACGGTGCCCGGCGAGACGCGGTCGCCCTTCGTCACCAGCGGGATTCGTGTCGGGACGCCGGCGCTCACCACCCGCGGCTTCGACGAGGACGCCATGGAGACGGTCGGTGAACTGATCGTCGACCGGCTGAACAACCCCGACGACGCGGACGTGGCGAGCGAGATTCGGGACGAGGTCGACCGGCTCTGTGCCGAGTTCCCGGTGTACGAATAGCATAAACGCCCGCCGCTCCCTGCCAGTCTTTATACCCACAGCCGCCGCGACGTGCACTCATGGTCGTCGGAGACGTTACTACCGGAACCGAGGTACTGGTCATCGGCGCGGGACCGGGCGGCTACGTCGCCGCCATCCGTGCTGCCCAGCGCGATCTGGACGTCACGCTGGTCGAACGCGACGCCTACGGCGGCGTCTGTCTCAACCGTGGCTGTATCCCCTCGAAGGCGTACATCACGGCGACGGGCGTCGCTCACGACGCCGCGAACGCCGAGGAGATGGGCGTCTACGCCGATCCCGCCGTCGACCTCGCGACGATGCGCGAGTGGAAGGAGGGCGTCGTCGACCGGCTGACGGGCGGGGTCGAGAAACTCTGTAAGGCAAACGGCGTCAATCTGATCGAGGGGACGGCGAAGTTCGTCGATAGGGAGACGGTCCGGGTCGAACACGGTGGCGAGGGGCAGGGTGCCGAAACCGTCGCCTTCGAGCACTGCATCGTCGCGACGGGCAGCCGACCCCTCTCGATCCCCGGCTTCGACTTCGCGGACGACCCCGTCCTCGACTCGGCGGACCTGCTCGATCTCGACACCGTCCCCGACCGCCTCGTCGTCGTCGGCGCAGGCTACATCGGGATGGAGCTCTCCACCGTCTTCGCCGAACTCGGGAGCGACGTGACGGTCGTCGAGATGCTCGACGGCGTCCTCCCGGGCTACGAGGACGACGTGTCCCGCGTGGTGCGCAAGCGCGCCGAGTCGAAAGGCGTCGAGTTCAACTTCGGCGAGGGGGCGACCGGGTGGCGCGACGCCGCCGACGGCGGAATCGTCGTCACCACGGAGACCGAAGACGGCGCGGAGTCGACCTACAGCGCCGATCGGGTGTTGGTCGCCGTGGGCCGAGAGGCGGTCACGGATACGCTCGACGCCGAGAACGCGGGGCTCTCGCCGACCGACGACGGTTTCTTCGAGACGGACGAGCGGTGCGCGACCGAGGTGGATGACATCTACGCCGTCGGTGACGTGGCGGGCGAACCGATGCTCGCACACACGGCGTCGGCGGAGGGCATCGTCGCCGCGGAGGCCATCGCGGGTGAGCCGGCGGCGTTCGACACGCGGGCGGTTCCGGCGGCCGTGTTCACCGACCCGGAAATTGCGACGGTGGGGCTGACCGAGGCCGACGCCGAGGCCGAGGGGTTCGATCCAGCCGTCGGCGAGATGCCGTTCAACGCCAGCGGGCGGGCGCTGACGACGGGCGAGACGGAGGGGTTCGTCCGCGTGGTCGCCAGCGCGGACGGCTTCCTGCTCGGTGCACAGATCGTCGGCCCCGAGGCGTCGGAACTGATCGCGGAGCCCACCCTCGCCATCGAGATGGGCGCCACCCTGGAGGACGTGGTGGCGACGATTCACACCCACCCGACGCTCGCGGAGGCGGTGATGGAGGCCGCGGAGAACGCGCTCGGGCAGGCGATTCACACGCTGAACCGCTAGTCCCGTGACACCGATATGTCGGCGTAGACATATCACTCCGAAGTCTGTCACGTAGGTGGGACAATCCGGAGACAGCGCGGGGATCGAACACGTTCGTTGTCAAGGATGCACGCGGTGACAAGGCTTTGCCGAACAGCAAAGTCTAATGGGGTGGCCACTCAACAACTCGGTTGATGCCCACGGTAGAATACCTCAATTACGAAGTACTGGACGATCACGGCTGGGACATGGACGACGACGACCTCTTCGAGAAGGCCGCCGACGCGGGTCTCGACGATGCCGACTACGGTTCGCTGGAGGTCAACGAGGGCGAGTACGTCCTCGAAGCGGCCGAGGCTCAGGGCTACGACTGGCCCTTCTCGTGCCGTGCTGGCGCCTGTGCGAACTGCGCGGCCATCGTCAAAGAGGGCGATCTGGACATGGACATGCAGCAGATCCTCTCCGACGAGGAAGTCGAGGAGAAGGACGTCCGGCTGACCTGCATCGGCAGCCCGACGGCCGACGAGGTGAAGCTCGTGTACAACGCGAAGCACCTCGACTACCTCCAGAACCGCGTCATCTAAGCCGACACAGTCCCGAATTTTTTCGCGCTCACCTGCCGAGCGACTGCGCCGCCGAGCCGGAAACCCCAATACCCTGCCGTGTCCGTAGTCGACAATGCTCGGGGCGACGACGGATCTCTTGCGACTGCTCGCGGTGCCGGCGCTCGGCTGGGCGGCGTGGCGCGACGTGCGCACCCGTCGGCTCCCGAATCGGCTGTGGTATCCGCTGATCGCCATCGGCTTGCTCACGCTTCTCGTTGACGCCGCCGCCCACCTCCCCATGACGGCTGTCGACGACCGCCTCTTTTTCGTCCGCGTCGGCGTCAGCGTCCTGATCCTCGTCCCGCTCTCGTACGGCCTCTGGTTGATCGGGGGTTTCGGCGGCGCCGATGCCAAGGCGCTGATGACGCTCGCCGTCCTCTTTCCCACCTACCCCGTCTTCTACCTCCCCGGCGACGCCTACCCGCTCGTCGCGACCAGCCTCGGGGTGTTCTCCATGACGATTCTGACCAACGCCGTCCTCGTCGGTCTCGCCTACCCGCTCTATCTCGGCGCTCGAAACGCCATCCGTGGTGATCTCGCGTCGATCATGTTCTTCGGGCGGCGAACGGACGTGGCGGCGCTCCCGCACGAACACGGCCGGCTGTTCGAGACCACCGACGGGTTCACGCGACACGGCCTCGACGTCGACGCCCTGCGGATGTACCTGCGCTGGCGGGGCCTCTCCCTGTCGGCGCTCCGTGCCGACCCCGCGGCCTACCGCGACCCCGAGACCGTCGGGGAGACGGACGATCCGACGGACGGGGCGGTAGATATCGGCGCCGTCGACGCGGGCGACGCCGCCGATCCCGACACGGACCCCGACTTCACCCTCGATTACGACGACCCGTGGGCGGCCGATCGATTCCTCGACGAGATCGAGGGGAGCGCCTACGGCACGACGCCCGAGGGCCTCCGCGAAGGGTTGCGCGTCGTGACGACTCGGGAGACGGTGTGGCTCTCGCCGGGCGTGCCATTCATCGTCCCCGTCTTCCTCGGGCTAGTGATCGCGCTGACGTACGGCGACCTCCTCTTCGGCCTGCTGCGGGCCATCGGCGCGGTGTGAGGGGACGAGGACCGCGGCGGCACGCGGGCGACACAAGACCTATCGGTGGAGCCGTCCTGCATCGGTCATGACCGTCGATGCGGATACGGATACGGACGCGGACGTGAACGCGGCCGTGGACGTGGATTTCGGTTCGGACGGCCTCGTCCCTGCCGTCGCACAGGACGCCGACTCCGGCGAGGTGTTGATGCTGGCGTACGTCTCGCCCGAGGCGCTCGAACGCACCCGCAAGACGGGACGAGCGCACTACTACTCCCGGAGCCGTGACGAACTCTGGGAGAAGGGTGCCACGAGCGGCCATGTCCAGCACGTCGAGGAGGTGCGGGTGGACTGCGACGGCGACGCCCTCCTCTACGTCGTCGAGCAAGAGGGGGGTGCCTGCCACACCGGCTACCGTTCCTGTTTCTACCGGACCGTCGAGGGAGACACCGTCGGCGAGCGTGTCTTCGACCCCGACGAGGTGTACGACGACTGATGAGCGACGTGGCGAGCGACGACTACGTCGACCGACTCCGAACCGCCCGCGAGGAGCTGTCTGAGGCCCGCAACGCCATCGAAGAGGTTGGCGAGGCGCGTCTGCAGGCCGTCCGTGACGCTCACCGCGAAGCGACCGATCTGCTCGACCGCTACGAGGGACGAGCCACCGGCACCGGCGACTTCGCTGCCTTCGTCGAGTTTCAGGAGTCGTTCGTCGAACTCGTCGAGGGACTCGACGACGACCTGCCCGCCCGCGAGGCGTTCGAGGAGGCGAACGAACACCTCGACCAGCGCCGCCTCAGCGAGGACGACTTCGAGCGGGTGCGGGAGACGCTCCAGCCCGCCGCCGACCACGCCGCCCTACTGGCCGATCGTGAGCAGGCAGCGGAGCGTCACGAAAACGCCCGCCGCGACGCCCGGCAGCGTCTGCGCGAACTCGCCGACCGGATCGACCACCTCGAACGACTGCAGCGGCTCGGCGAGGCCGACCTCGACGCCCCCGTCGAGCGCCTGCGCGAGCCGATCGAGTCGTACGACGAGGCGGTCCGGGAGGCGTGGGCCGACTTCCGGCGCGAGGCCAGCGCCCGCGAGGTGTTTCGCGTCGTCGAAGCGAGCGAGGCGTTCCCGCTCGCGGCTTTCCGTCAGCCGCCGGCCGACCTCCGGGAGTACGTGACGAACCACGCCGCCGGCGAGGAGTCGATCCCGACGCTCCTGGAGTACGCCGACTACTCGGCGTCGAAGCTCTCGCACTACGTCGACGACCCCGGGGCGCTCCGGACGCGCGTGGCGACCCACCGGACCTACCTCGAACGGCTCGACGCCGAGCCGTTGACGGTGTCGTGGCCGCCGCCATCGGCGGATCGACTCCGGTATCGGGCGTCGGAACTCGTCTCGGTCGTCGCCCGGTTCGCCCCCGAAACGGTGATCGCACAGGCGCGCCGACTCCGTCGGCTCCCCGACGAGGTGGACTACGGGCGCCTGCGCGAGACGGCGCTCGCTCGTGACGAACTCGACGACGACGAGCGCGACCGGCTCGAACGGGGGGCGGTCGAGGCGGAGTTGGAAGCCGCGCGCGACGAACGCGACCGGATCGGAGCGGCGCTCGCGGATTAGCGCGCCGAATCGAGGTGGGCACGCAGGTCGCCGACGAGGGTGGCCGCCCGCGTTTCGTCCCGCGTTTCGGCGTAGATGCGAATCTTGGGCTCGGTGCCGCTCGGACGGACGAGGAGCCACGCGTCGCCGTAGTCGAGGCGGTAGCCGTCGGTCGTGTCGAGGTCGGCGTCGGCCTCGCGGGCGTACGCCTCGGCGGCACCGAGGAGACGGTCACGCTCGGCCGCGTCGGCGTAGCCGACGTTCTCACGGACGAAGTGGTAGTCCGTGTAGGGCGCGACCACCTCGCTCGCGGGCGCCTCGGCGTCGGCGAGCAGTTCGAGGAACTTCCCCGCGACGAAGGCACCGTCGCGGGTCAGGCGGTACTCGGGGAAGAACACGCCGCCGTTACCCTCGCCGGCGATGGGGACCCGATCACCGGCCGCGCGACGCTCTCGAATCCGCGTGACGATGTGTGTCGAGCCGATGGGAGTGAGGTCGAGTTCGGCGCCGGCGTCCGTGACGGCGTCGACCAGCCGCTGGGAGACGTTGACCGCGGCGACGACCACGTCTCCCGCGCCCACCGCCGCCGCCGCGAGCGCCGCCAGGGAGGTGTCGCCGTCGATCACTTCGCCGCCTTCGTCGACGAAGATGGCCCGGTCGGCGTCGCCGTCGTGAGCGATCCCCACGTCGGCGTCGGTCGAGCGGACGAGGCGCTGGAGCGCGGTCAGGTTCTCCGGGATCGGTTCGGGGTCGCGGCCGGGAAAGCGGCCGTCCGGGTCGGCGTTGACCGTCCGGACCGAACAGCCGAGTTCGCGGAAGAAGTCGGGAGAGATGCGTGACCCGGCGCCGTGCCCGGGGTCGATCGCGACGGTGAGGTCGGCGGCCGCGACGGCTCCACGGTCGATATCCGCGAGGAGGTCCGCGCGGTAGTCCGCGTCGATCCCGTCGATCCGGCGGGATCGCCCGACACCGTCCCACGGGGCGAGAGCGTCGTTCTCGGCGACCACCTCGGCCTCGACGCGTTCGTAGGCGTCGACGGAGAGTTCCGTCCCGTCGTCGCCGAGGAGCTTGATCCCGTTGTACTCGGGCGGGTTGTGCGAGGCGGTGACGTGGACCGCGGGGACGCCCTCGCGCTCGCAGTAGTACGCGACCCCGGGTGTGGGGAGGACGCCCAGTCGGTCCACGTCGGCACCGGCGGCGGCGAGGGTGCCCGCCGCGACGTCGGTGAAGGGGCCTCCGGATAGGCGGGTGTCGCGGGCGACGGCGACCCGGTCGGTGTCCCAGACGGCGGCCGCGGCCGCCGCGACCCGCCGGACGCGTTCGGGCGTGAACTCCTCGCCGACGACCCCGCGCGTACCGCTCGAACCGAACAGTTCCATCGAGAGGTGGTCGTCGCCCGGACCACAAATCCGTTGCGTCTCTCCCCACTGCTGGACCGGTCGGTCTTTACGCTGCCGCCCCGTCCCATCCCGGTATGACGCAGTTTCCGGCGTTCGAGGTGATCCCCGCCGTCGACATGCAGGACGGCGAGGTGGTGCAGTTGGTGCAGGGTGAACGGGGCACCGAGACACGCTACGGCGACCCGGTCGAGGCGGCAAAGCGGTGGGTCGACGCCGGCGCACGGACGCTCCATCTGGTCGACCTCGACGGTGCCTTCGAGGGCGACCGCGCCAACGCCGCGGCGGTCGAAGCTATCGTCGACGCGGTGGACGTACCGGTCCAGCTGGGTGGCGGCATCCGCACCGTCGACGACGCGCTCGGCCTCCTCGACCGCGGTGTCGACCGCGTGATTCTGGGCACCGCGGCCGTCGAGAATCCCGACATCGTGGCCGAGATCAGCGACGAGCGACCGGACAGTGTCGTGGTGAGCCTCGACGCGAAAGGCGACGAGGTGGTCGTCTCGGGGTGGACCGAGGGGACGGGTCTCGACCCCGTCGAAGCCGCGGGGCGGTACGAGGAACTGGGCGCCGGTGCGATCCTCTTCACCGACGTGGACGTGGAAGGGCAGTTGGATGGCGTGCGCACCGACCGGATCGAACGGCTCGCCGACGCAGTGGAGATTCCGATCGTCGCCAGCGGCGGCGTCGCCGCGCTTTCCGACGTGCGGGCGTGCCGCGAGGCGGGGGCGGCGGCCGTCGTCGTCGGCACCGCGCTGTACGAAGGGGCCTTCACCCTGCCCGAGGCGATGGACGCCTGATCCGCCCAAAACCGACTTACGCACGCCCCGCGAGGGGCGGGTATGGACCGTACCGCCGCTCGAACCCGCGAGACCGCGGAGACGACGATCGACCTGACCTTCGACGTGGACGGCGACGGCGACGCCCGCGCCGACACCGGCATCGGCTTTTTCGACCACATGCTCGAATCCTTCGCCAAGCACGGCCTGTTCGACCTGACGGTCGACTGTGACGGCGACCTCGCTATCGACGACCACCACACCGTCGAGGACGTGGCGCTCGTCCTCGGTGCGGCCGTCGCGGAGGCGCTCGGCGACAAGCGTGGGATTCGCCGCTTCGCCGACCGCCGTGTCCCCCTCGACGAGGCCGTCGCGAGCGTCGTCGTCGACGTGAGCGGCCGCCCCCTCTTTCGGTTCGACGGCGAGTTCTCCGAGGAACGCGTCGGCGAGTTCACGAGCGCCATGGCGCGTCATTTCGCGCGGTCACTGGCCATGCAGGCCGGCCTCACCCTCCACGTCGAGGTGACGGGCGAGAACGCCCACCACGAAATCGAGGCGCTGTTCAAGGCGCTCGCGCGCACGCTCGACGACGCCACCCGGATCGACGACCGTCGGTCGGACACGCCGAGCACGAAAGGCGAGCTGTGACGCGCTGATTGTCGTATCGACATTCGACGTGCGTCGTTAACTATTTGATACCGGGACGAGAGCGAAGCGGTATGCAGGCGTTCGACAGGCTCGACAGCGACACCTCGAAACTGGTCGTACTGTACCTGCAACGCGTCGGGGACGCGACGCCGGACCGGATCGCGGAGCGCCTCCGGCTGCCGTTGCTGACCGTGCTGGCGACCGTCCGCTACCTGGACGAGGAGGGCCTGGTCCGCCGGCTGGAGGGCTCGGATCGGGTCGTCCTGGCCGAGGGTGCGGGGTCGCTACCGGACCGCCGGCCGCGGACGGTTTAGTCCAGCACCGTGTCGTTCACGAGGTAGTCCGGTACGTCGCCGGTGAGCGTCTGGGCGACGTTCCGCGCCGCCTTCGTGCGGAGTTCGACGACGCTCTCCGCCGAGTTGTAGGCGGCGTGTGGCGTCAGGATCACGTCGTCCAGATCGAGTAGCGGCGAGTCGTCGGCCGGTGGCTCCGATTCGAGTACGTCGAGACCGGCGCCGGCGATCGACCCGGCCCGGATCGCGTCGGCCAGCGCCGCCTCGTCCACGATGCCACCGCGGGCGGTGTTGAGCAGGAACGCCGACTCCTTCATCCGCTCCAGTTCGTCCGCGCCGATCATCCCCCGCGTCTGTGGCGTGAGCGGGCTGTGGATCGAGACGGCGTCCGACTCCGCGAGCAGGGTCGACAGGTCGTCGACGAGCGTCACGTCGGTGTCCGCCACGTCGTCCGGGTCGAGGAACGGATCGTGAGCGATCACGTCCATCCCGAACGCGGACGCCTTCTCCGCTACCGCGCGGGCGATGTCGCCGAAGGCGATCAGGCCGAGGGTCTGCCCGTCGAGGCGGTGCATCGTCCGGCCGGCGGTCACGTCCCAGTCGCCCGATTTGATCCGACTATTGTAGTCGACGACCTTCCGCTCCAGCGCGAGGAGGAGGGCGATGGTGTGACTGGACACCTCGGGGATGCAGTAGTCGGGGACGTTCGTCACGTAGACGCCCCGCTCCGTGGCGGCGTCGAGATCGACGTTGTCGAAGCCGATGCCCGTCCGGGAGACGACCCGGCAGTCAGGCATGGCGTCCAGCAGGTCGGCGTCGACCTCCTCGTACATCACAATGACGCCGTCGGCGTCCGCGAGGAGGGATTCGAGGGATTCGTCGCTCGTTTCGGCGTCGAGCAGGTCGGCACCGACCTCGTCGAGTATCTCGCGTTCGATGTCGAGGTCGTCGAAAGTGTGGTCGGTGAAGACGACGGTGTCGGTCATGCTTGGTGGCACGCGCGAACGGGTGGTAAATGGTGTGGATACGCGGGGAAACTGTTCATAGGGAGTATCGTAATTGTCCATCGATTCTCGCCGGATCGTCCCGGCGAACATCTGTGATGGCTTCCGATACACTCTCTCAGATCTGCGTTGAAGGATGGGGCGGTGCGCGGGCCTGCGGCAGAGAGTATATGAACCGTCCCACTCAACGGCCGACGACGAATGTTCGACGAGAACACGGCGAAGTCTCATACATTCCAGTAATACAAGAAATCGACCGACGTGAGGGTATTTCATTCTCAAAGCCGGAATCATTGTCCGGTTTCGAGAAATCCGGATTACTGAAGAGCATGAACATTCCAGTCGTCACTGACGGGGAATGTGTGTCGCCGTGTCTCGCGTATGTCGTCGACGACATGATTTCCTATTCGCACCCCAACAACTTAGTCTTAATCCCTACACAGTCATGCGATTTCAATTCCGATTTAGGGATTTATTTCTCATATCTCTATCCGGAATTATTATCCGATCCAACCCGACCGATTCGGATCGGCGTCGATCATGCCCAATCGGGGCCGACTGTCGCGCCGTCGGGCGATTTGTATCGGGCGTGAACGGGCGCCGATCCACCTAATAATATGTAATTAGCCATATATTGGAATACATGCAGTGTGAGCGAAAAAACCGAAAATCCCTCGTCGGGATCGGGGTCCATTCCTATCGCAGTGTCGGGTCCGATCCGGCGCGGTCGTACCTGATTGGCGCACGGTCGTGGACCCCGACCCACTCGGAGGGGTCGAGTGTCAGTGTGTGACCGTCGTCACAGTCGTGCGGGACCAGTAATCCCCGACTACCGGGACCGTCCCGCCCTACCGTGTGAGCCATCACATGCCGGCGTCTGAGCCTCACGGCCGTCGTGCGGGACCAGTCATCACCGATCCATGACTCTCACCACCGTCGGGGCCGACCGTGACCCAGTCGGACCATACCGATCACTCACTCACTACCGACCACTCAATACACTCTATGTGTCTAAAGCGCAGTCGGGCGATTATCAAATTAGTCCGACGCGATAGTCGGCCCCGACACGGCGCTCACTTGTGCGGGCGCCGGCGCGTCGTCGTCAGTAGTGAGTGTGTCGAACGTTCGGGTCAGTAGCACGTCCGGATCGGCCCCAATCTCGTCGCACACGTCGACGACATCGTCCCACATTCCATGACTTTTTGCATCAATTTCACTCCCGAACGTTAGCCGTAGTGCGTGACCGATTGCAAGTCCGAGTGAGCCGGCAAGTCGTGTCTTCCAGTATGCGTCGCCTCCGTCGAAATCGAGCGCGTGTCGGATCGCAACGGCTCTCACGCCGTCGCCAATCGGGAGCGACGAAAGCACGCCCGATATGTTCACAAGTCGATCCCGACGGCGCGGATCGACTCTCAGGCCGGCGCTCACTTCGTCGAGTCCGTCGTCGGTCGCCCACGATCCGAATCCGTGTTGCATCTTCCAGTAGTCATCCCATCGTTGTCGATCACTCCGGTCGTTGTCGACGTGTAGCCGAGTCGGGTCCGACCGCGACGCGTCGCCGTCGTCGGAGTGAAACGTCGATCCCGCCGGCGTGTATTCTCCACCGGGTACGTCGTCAGGGAATGACTCTGTCGATTCATCCAGCTTCGCTTGTTCTCTCGTGAGTGACCCGTCGCCGGGCCGTCGTGCGAGTAGCGCGCACATATCATTGCGAGTAGTTGGCACACTCCGCACCGACGACACGCTAATCGCAATCCTTATTAACCCGCGCTATAAAATTAATAACGCGAGTAGCGGGCTGGCGTGCATGTCGTCGACTCGCCCACACTTTCTCCCCTTACAGAGAAATATAGTGAGCGACAGCAATGCGGTTTGTGCGGCTTCATTACACGTAGCGATTCGACCGATAAAAACCCTTCGTTTCTTATGATATTATCGTGAAAATATAATGCTCGCCAATTAAATCCTGCCGGCCCGACCGCGTCGTCGCCCCCGCCGGGACCGTTGTCGCCAGCCCCATCCGATCCCCTCCAAGTGGGTCGGGGTCCACGACCGCCGGCGCCGTCGCGCCCGATCCGATCCCGTCGTCGACGACGCGACACAATTCGCGCCCGACCGACATATCTCGCTCCCGATATGTCAGTAGTCGGGGGCGACGGCGAACCTATCAGAATTTTTATATGACCTATTTGACGTAACCGCATGACGGGGCGGGGGGAAGCGAGCGCAAAAATCGCGGGATTTGAGACCAGAATTTTTGACCTATTTGAAAGGATTTAGATTTGCAATCGCCCCCAAAGCGTCAGCAATTGCATTGGCTATGTCGCTTCGATGCTCACGACGTAGCTCTTTCCGATGCCCAAAGGCCCGATGAATCTCTACAGTAACCTCCCTCTCCAAGAGTTTGAGCCTCATTTGCTCTTTTTCCGTTAGTGCTTCCCTGGTATCGGTTGGATCGTCAAATGCCCAGGCCCTATCAGTTCCGGTAAGTCCTTCTTCGGACGGAAAACCTGCCTCAAAAATCATTCTATCAGCCTTGAACAAAAATTCGTGATTATATAGAAAATCGATGTCACAGTCCTTCAGTTTCTCATATTGGTATATTTCGCGGATACGCTCTTCCAGTTGATCGATCTCCTCCTGATTTGGAGTATCTTCCATCATGACTGTAATTGTCGCCTCGACATGAAATGTAAGCTACGCCTGAGCATTCGGTTCCGATCCTGGGTTTGACGAAACAGATACCCCCTCCAAACCGGGAATTAATTTTCGTAATTCCTGATTCGCGGAAATTCGTCGTGTAAGAACCATGAGACGGCCGTTTCTAATTCGGCAGGCTCATCGACGACCGCGACGGCGTCGTCGTCGAGAGCGGTGTCGACGACATGATCGAAGTCGTCTGATTGCGCGTTTAACGGGACACTTACGGCCCGCCGAATCTCCTCCGAAAGACCGCGCATAGCCTCGGGCGACATTGAGAGCCGTAGCTCGACGCTGTCGTCACTCGACATACTCACGGATCGATGTAGACGATTCCGACGGCGTCGCGCCCGACTGGGGGGTCTCAGCGTCGTCGTGAACGACGTAAGCCGTTATTGATTCTGTTTCTGATACCTGATTGATTTCCTCTTGTAGCTGATCGGCGAGAATATCGTATACAACCGACTCCGCGTCAATTTCGTCGATTTCCTTCATTGATATTTTCTTACGATAAGATCCTGATTCGTGCAGTCGCTCTGGATCGATCCGATCCGACCGTCGTCAGTGTCAACGAATCCACCGACGGGTTTTAGCTCAGAGACGTGGTCATCACTGGGGGCAAGAAGCAACCAAATCTCGCCGTCGTCGTCGAGTTCGTCGTCGCCGATCCGCATATTGTCGCCGTCGAAATAAAATCTATCCGACATTATAGGGTGTTTTCGTACTTGGGGTCGACGTCCTCGCCGGCTTCAGCGCGTCGTTCGGCTTCGTTCTGACGACGAATCGAGTCTGAAACTTTGCAATTATAGATTTTCCATGCTAAGGCCCGGCCGGCCCGACGTCGGTCGTTCGTCGACGACTCGGCGTCGTAGCCCTCGGCTTCGTAGGTCTCGGCGTCGACTGGGAATGACTTGGCTCCCGAAAGGATTATCGGGGGCGCTTGGCCGTTCCAATAGTCGACAAACCCGCGAAGCAGGCCATGCTCGCCCGTGATGACGATTGCCTCACGGTCGTCCGGAATGTCAATTTGTCGGGGCATTATAGTACCTCTCGCTTCAGAATTTCTGCCAACATTTCGGGGACGTCCGGCGAATCGTCGGCGATACTGAGGGCGTCGACATAGGGTTCGACGTCCATCTCTCCGGATCGCATTTCGTCGGCTTGTGTCGGATAGCCCTTCGACTCAAACCGACGAGCGACGGCTTCTCGTGCCTGTGTCTCCGATAGTTCGTCCATCGACGACGTCGATCCGCTCGACAGATTTTCCGTGTGGTATTCCCGGATTCTCGATAGATGGTCGTCCGAGAGAGTGATCGTGACGCTTCTCATGTCGAATCCTCCGTTTCGACTGCGGACATCATTGCACGGAGCGTACCGATCCGAGTGTCGGCTCCGGGGTACCGCTTCTGAATCTTTTTAAACCTCTCCCAATCATCTTGATTGAGACCGATTGTATGACGCTTCTCTGACATTGCGACGAGTGTGCGACTGGGCCGACTCCCGCGAGTGTCCTTCGCTCGCGGTCGGCGCCGGCCCGCGAAATCCTGTTGCCATTGAGCTACATGGCTGAGTCTTGGCGCCGGGGAGAGTGCCCCGGCATGGATCTCGACCATGAGTCGACGAAGACGAGTCGACGACGAGTCGAATCGGGAGCCATTATTTCAGGCTCCAATTCATGATTATAAATCGACACTGATAAAAGTTTCGATAAATATATCAGTGAAAATAAGCGGGTCGCAACCCGTTCGCCCCCCGACAGTGTCGTCGTCGTGAAGCTACCACGCGTCGGCGATACGATTCAGTCGTCGATGCTTATCCGCCCGGTCGTAGGTGTCGCGCAACGTGTCGGGCGACGTTCCGCAAATCTTCGACAAAACCGACGGATCGGTGTCGTCGAGTAACCACGTGATAGCCCCGTGCCTGACTTGGTGGGGCGAACGTGACCGTTCACAGTAGCGCCCGAGTTTCGATGGATAGGGGGGCCGACCGTGTTCATTCCGATACGCTCGACACCCATCACAGTCGCACTGGTCGGCGTATGTCTCGGGCGACGTGAGTTTCTTCGTCTCGGCCCGGATCGTCCGGCCCGTGATTCTGACATTATGCTCGGTCGTCAGCAATCCTCGAAGCTCATGGTCGTCCGTCTCGTCGTGTTCGATCCGTTCGGATTCTACGTAGTGTTGCAATACTACGGCGTCTTCTCTTTTGAGCGGGACGAATCTGTCCGATAGTTCGTTTCGCGTGTTTTTGAGCGTCAAACCAATATCGGGCCGGTCTTTGAGATTTAGACATGGGCCGGGAAAGTCGGCGTGTTCGGGCCAACTGTCCGGCTCTTCGAGGATTAAATCCTCTACGTCAAGCGCCCGAATTGCCGACAGTCGGAGTGCATATTTCCACTCAAGAATCCATAGTACATGCTCTCTCTCTCCAAAATGCTCATTCCGCACGTAGTTCATGACTTCCGTACCCCGCTCAGGGAGTAACGGGTCGGATCGGAGCTTATCGTCTTTATCGACCGACGGCGTCACGTCGTCCCACCTGTCGTCAGTCGGGACATCGTCGGGCGCGATCCACCCCCGCGACTTGGCATGCGTTATCACCTGTTTGATCCGCGTCAGGTGCATGGCCCGACTCAGTTTGTTTTTGGATATTTCAGGGTTTGAAACGATCCAATCGTCATGTTTCGCCGGGAATGACGCCGTTAGATCCGACAGATAGTCGTATCCCTGTAGCTCCATCCAGTCAGTGAATTGTGACCATGCACTCCGAACAGATTGTAGCCCATTCTCGGAATGGCCATTCTCGACGTAGTGGGACGAGTAGCTATCCCACACTTCGGCCGGCGTTTTATCCTCTACGTCGGGGGTGTCGTCGAGACGGTCGACGACGGCGTCGGCGATTTGATCAGTAACGTCGTCGGGTAACTGCCCCGCACCAAGATCCGACGCGTCGCTCATGATGGCACCCCCATGTTACTATTGTGTATCTCCAGCAACTTAGATATTACTACTGTGCATACACGACAGTTATTGAGCGAAACTGGCCCGTATATCCACCCCCACTTAAGGAGTTTGCTAATCCCAAGACGGAAAGCGGTTGCGTGTGAATACTTCCGGTATGTTCGACGAGATTATGGAGAAATTCGAGGGGAGTCCCAGCCAGCAGGCAGTGATCCGACTCCTACTCGAACGGGGATTCTCCGTCAACGACGAGGGGCGGGTCGTCTCCGGCGGGATCGAGATCCCCAACACGGGAATCGCCCGCGAGATCGACGTCGACCGTCGGGTGGTCGACTCGACGACCGACGCCATCCTCGACGACCCCGAACTCCGCCGGATCTTCCAGAACATCACGGCCATCCCCAGCCTGATGGACCTCGCGCCGGTGCTCGATCTGACCGTTCTCACCATCTGGGTCGACGACGAGACGGAGTCGGGCATCGTTGCCGACGTGACGACCGCGATCGCCGAGCGCGATATCTCCATCCGACAGGTCATCAGCGAGGACCCCGAGTTCGTCGACGACCCCAAACTGTACGTCATCACCGACCAGAGCCTCCCTGGCGATCTGCTGGTCGCGATCCGCGAGCTACCGTACGTCCGCCGGGTCGAGTTCTGATGAGCGAGGCGTATCTGACGGTCGCGGAACGGGCGCAGGCGGAGTTCGAGGTGAGGGGTTCGGAGTTCATCGGCCACGTCGCGCCCGCCGCGTCGGTCGACGAGGCGGAGGCGTTCGTGACCGAGGTGCGCGAGGCGTACGCCGACGCGACTCACAACGTCCCGGCGTACAGGGTACCCGATGGCGACATGCTCCGCGAGTGGGCGAGCGACGACGGCGAACCCACTGGCTCGGCGGGCAAGCCTGCGTTGAACGTCCTCGTCCAGCGCGACCTCCGAAACGTCGTCGCGGTGGTGACCCGCTACTACGGCGGCGTCAACCTCGGCGTGGGTGGTCTGGCCCGGGCGTACGCCCGCGGGGTGAGCGACGCCGTCGACGCCGCGGGCGTGGTCGAGGAGCGCCCCCACGAACGGATCGAAGTCACCGTCGACTACGACGACTCCGGAACCGTCCGCGGCATCCTCGAGAGCGCTGGCGTCGAGTTCGACGCCGCCTACGAGGCGCGGGTGACCTTCGAGGTGCGCGTCCCCGTCGACGCCGCCGCCGACTTGCGCGACCGCCTCCGGAGTGCGACCGGCGGTCGCGTCGAGTTGGGATGATAGCGATCATCGGAGATGCTCGCCGGACCGTTACGGCGAGAATCGATGAACAGTTACGATACTCCCTCTGAGCTACGGCCGGCTATAGAGCCCTCGGGTGGTCCGCTTCGGTGGAGATTCTTCGCGGGAAATTCGATCGGTGGCTGCCGATTTTCGACGCGAAGTGAAGGGGTCACTTCGTGCGGAAGGCGCGGTCGCCCGCGTCGCCGAGGCCGGGGACGATGAAGCCGTCGTCGTCGAGGTGGTCGTCGATGGCGACCGTCAGGAGGTCCGCCTCGGGGACGGCCTCCCCGACCCGGAGGAGCCCGTCGGGGGCGCTAACCGCCGAGAGGACGAACAGGTTCTCGGGAGCGGCGTCCTCGAGGACGTAGTCGAGGACGGCACACATCGTCGATCCGGTGGCGAGCATCGGATCGGCGACGATCACGGTGTCCGTCTCCGTGATCTCGGGCAGTTTCACGTAGTCGATGGTGATCGGGAACTCGCCGTCCTCGTTCATACCGGCCTCCTCGTCGCGGCCGGCGCTGATGACGCCCTGTTTGGCGCGGGGGAAGGCCTTCAGCAGCCCCTCGACGAACGGGGTTGCGGCCCGGAGGACGTTGATGATCACCACGCCGTCCAGTCCTTTCACTCGTTCGCCGGTCGTCTCGGCCATCGGCGTCTCGATGGCGACGTACTCCGTATCCATCGCGCCGTCGATGATCTCGTAGCCACAGATGCGGCCGAGTTTCACCAGTCCCTTCCGGAAAGCGACCTGCTCCGTGTCCACGTCGCGGATTTTCGAGAGCGTGTCCTTGGCGAGCGCGTGCGTCACGAGATACGCCTCGTCGCGGTCCTCGATGGTCATACGCCCTACTCGGCGAGCCGAGACTAATAAAACGCGCTATCCCCCCGTCACCGCGTCACGACGTACGTCACCGCCATCAACAGGAGCGTGAGCGAGGCGACGTTCCAGACGGTGACGCTCACGAGCCCCACGAGTTCGAGTCCCCAGACGACGCCGTACGCGAAGAGAGAGGAGAGAACGAGGTTCATCACGAAGAGCACGCGCGGGTCACCCTGCGAGGCCATACGCCGTGGTGGTCCGGGCGCACACTTAAATGGCTCCCCCCGCGACCCACCCGTCTCGGGGAGTTTATGTGCCGACCGGCCCCTCCGTATGGTATGAGCGAGGCCGAGGGGGAGACGGGTCGAGAGATCTGGATCGAGAAGTATCGTCCGGAGACCCTCGACGACGTGAAAGGACAGGACGACATCGTCGACCGCCTGCAGAGCTACATCGAGCAGGACGACCTGCCGCACCTTTTATTTTCAGGTCCAGCAGGTGTGGGAAAAACTACCTGCGCCACGGCCATCGCCCGTGAAATCTACGGTGACGACTGGCGGGGGAACTTCCTCGAACTCAACGCCTCCGATCAGCGCGGTATCGACGTGGTGCGCGACCGGATCAAGAACTTCGCGCGGTCGAGTTTCGGCGGCTTCGACTACCGGGTGATATTCCTCGACGAGGCGGACTCGCTGTGCGTGCCGCCCGGGACCGAAGTCGTGACCGGATATCCGTCGAGTCCGGAGGTAAAACCGATAGAGGAGGTGGCCGACGACGGTGAGCCGATCCCGTCAGTCGACTTCGAGACGAACGAGATTCAGTCCGACAAGGGAAGACTCGTCGATTCGGGCGTCGCGGACTTCTTCGAGATCGAACTGGCGGACGGACGGACGATCCTGGCGAGTTTGACTCATCCGTTCTTCGTGGTCGACGAGGCCGGACGACTCGTCGAGAAGGAGCTTCGGGACCTGTCTCCGGGCGACGAAATCGCCGATTTCAAAGACGACATCGGCGTGTCGCAGTGTGAAATCTGTGACGCATGGACTGCGGGCCGGTTCTGCTCGGTCGACTGCAAGGATGAGGGACACAGCCGCGACATGCGCGGCGAACAGAATCCGATGCACAGGACGACGTGGTCGGACGAGCGCCGACGAAAGATCGTCGAGAAACTCTCGGATGGACGATTCGCGGGCGAAAACAATCCGAACCACGGCGGAGAGTTCCACGGGGTCCACGTCTGGGAGATGGACGACGAGACGGTCGAGCGGATTCGCGAAACGATCAGTGAGATGCGCTCGGGGACTCCCTGGGAGGAGTGGGTCGTCGACGCCGATGCCGAGCAAGTCAAAGAGAGGATCGGGCAGTCCTCCGCCGAGTGGTGGGCGTCCCTCGACGACGAAGAGAAGGCGACGCTCATCAGGAAGCGGGTCGAGAGTACCGACTACCCGGTCTGTGATATCAGCGGCGACGATAACCCGATGCGTGACCCCGAGACCGCACAGAAGGTCTCGGACGCACTGCAGGGACACGAGCCGACCGGTGGGAACGTCAGACACAGCGACGAACTCGGTCACCTCGTCCGGTCCGACTGGGAGTACGAGGTCGGGAAGGCGCTACAGGACGCGGACATCGACTACGAGTACGAACCGTCGTTCGAACTGTCCGAATCGGTGTATCACCCCGACTTCTTGGTCGGTGATACGGTAATCGAGGTCAAAGGGGTCGCCGAACTGTGGGGACAGACGGAGAAGGTGGAGGAGTTCCTCGACACCTACGGCGACGAATACACGTTCGTCGTCGTCGGCGACGGCGATCTTCCCCATCACGAACACTACGAACGAGCGGAGTTTGAGCCTGCAGTCCTTTCTGACGGCGGGCTAAGCGCGGTCCAAACCGCGGAAATCAGCCGAATCGACTACAGTCACCGTGGCGAAGCCTACAACATCAGCATGGAGGGAACGCCGAACTTCATGCTCGCCAATGGGGTTCTGACCCACAACACCTCCGACGCCCAGTCAGCGCTCCGCCGGACGATGGAGCAGTTCGCGGACAACACCCGCTTTATCCTCTCGTGTAACTACTCCAGCCGGATCATCGATCCGATCCAGTCTCGCTGTGCCGTCTTCCGCTTCTCGCCGCTCCCGGACGAAGCCGTCGCGGCGCAGGCACGGGAAATCGCCGAATCCGAAGGGATCGAACTGACCGAGGACGGCCTCGACGCCCTCGTCTACGCTGCCGGGGGCGATATGCGTCGGGTGATCAACACGCTGCAGGCTGCCGCGACGACCGGCGACGTCGTCGACGACGAGGCGGTCTACACCGTCACCAGCACCGCCCGCCCGGAGGAGATCGAGTCGATGGTCGAGGCGGCCATCGAGGGCGACTTCCCGCGGGCGCGGTCGACGCTCGAAGCCCTCCTCGTCGACTCGGGGATGGCCGGCGGCGACGTGATCGATCAGCTCCACCGCTCGGCGTGGGAGTTCGATCTCGACGAGCGCCGGACCGTCCAGCTCATGGAGCGGCTGGGCGAGGCCGACTACCGAATCACGGAGGGGGCGAACGAACGGGTGCAGCTGGAGGCGATGCTGGCGGCGCTGGCGCTGGAGGAGTCGTAATCGGGGTCGTCACGCCACACGATGGCGCAGCCGTGCGATTTTGCTTATCAATCGTAATAATTTCTCGATACTTATTTGTGATTCGATGGATCTCATCGATGTTGTGAGCGAAATCAAAATCTCGGAGCAGGATCGGGGCGCAGTGAGCGGGCAGCGACTCACCGAGCAGATTGGGATCGATCCGGGGGAGATCAACTGGCGCAAGGACTTCACCCAGTTCGACGAGGACGATGAACGCAATCTCGAGGCGATCTCCCACGTGTTCGACGAGATCGCCGACGACCTCGTCGAGGAGTTCTACGACCACATTCAGTCGTACTCCCAGTCGGTCGCGATCCTCGACTCGTCGACGAAGTCGGTCGCCGCGCTGAAAAAGAGCCAGACGGAGTACCTGCGGGATCTGGGCCGGGGGGAGTACGACCAGTCCTACTTCGACAGGCGAGCACGGATCGGCAAGATCCACGACATGCTGGACCTGGGGCCGAAGATCTACCTCGGTGCGTACTCGGTGTACTACGAGGGCATCTTCCGGGCGATCGGCGACGAAGTCAAAGCCGACGTCGGGACCGCGGCCACCGTCGACGAGAGCGATGCGGTGTCGGCCGCCGTCGAGGATGCCGTCGACCGGGTCGTCGAGCAGGCCCTTTCGGCGCTCAAACTCATCAATCTCGACCAGCAGGTCGCGATGGACACCTACCTCCACTCCTACACCGAACGGATCGAGTCGGAGCTGGACCGCCAGCGGACGGTCGCCCAGGACGTCGAGTCCTCGCTCGACGAACTCCGGGAGACCTCCGAGGAGGTGGCTGCGAGCTCCAGCCAGATCAGCGACATCTCCGCCGATCAGGCCGACAACATGACCGAAATATCGGGCGAGATCTCCAATCTCAGTGCGACCGTCGAGGAGGTGGCCTCCACCGCGAACGAGGTGGCCTCGACCAGCGCCCGCGCGGCGGATCTCGCGTCCGAGGGTCGTGACTCCGCGGCCGACGCGATGGACGTGATGGACGACGTGGGTGCGGCCGCGACCGACGTCACCGACGATGTCGAACGCCTCAAGGAACGGATCGACGAGATCGATGAGATCGTCGAGGTAATAAACGAGATCGCGGACCAGACGAACATCCTCGCCCTGAACGCCTCGATCGAGGCGGCACGGGCCGGCGAGGCTGGTGAGGGGTTCGCCGTCGTCGCCGACGAGGTCAAGAGCCTCGCCGAGGAGTCACAGAGTCAGGCCGGGCGGATCGAAACGATGATCAACGAGATACAGAACGAGACCGAAGACACCGTCGACAGTCTCGAAACGACGACCGAGCAGATCGATATCGGCATCGATCGAGTCGACGCCTCGATGAACAAACTCGACGAGATCACCGACGCCGTCTCCGAGACGTCGACCGGTATCTCGGAAGTGGCCGACGCGACCGACGACCAGGCTGCAAGCACGGAAGAACTCGCGTCCATGATCGACCAAGCGAGTTCACGGGCCGGCCGAATCGAGGAACGGATCGACGATGTCGCGACGGCCAACCAGCAACAGACCGACAGCATCGACGAAATCGCCCGCACGATCCGGGAGCTGACCGGGACGGACGCGGACGAGAGCGTCGACGGCCCCGAGCAGTAGTGGCGATCTCGCCGACCTCGGTGTCCCGGCGTCCCGTCGATGTCGAGTGTCTCACTGCTCCAGCCGAAACACGCGTTCCCGGAACTGTTTTAGGCGGAGACGGGCCAAAGAGGTGGTAATGACCGAACTCGAAGACGCCTACCGCCTCGACTACTTCGAGGAGGAGGGGTTCACTCGGCAGGAGTGTGCCTCCTGTGGCGTTCACTTCTGGTCGCGTATCGAGCGCGACACCTGCGGCGAGCCGCCCTGTGACGACTACTCGTTCATCGGCAATCCGGGCTTCGACGAGGCGTACTCGCTGGAGGAGATGCGCGAGGCGTTCCTCTCCTTTTTCGAGGAACACGACCACGAGCGCATCGATCCGTACCCCGTCGCGGCCAACCGCTGGCGCGACGACGTGCTCCTGACGCAGGCGTCGATCTACGACTTCCAGCCGTTGGTCACGTCCGGTGAGACGCCGCCGCCCGCGAACCCGCTGACGATAAGCCAGCCCTGCATCCGCATGCAGGACATCGACAACGTGGGCAAGACCGGCCGGCACACGATGGCATTCGAGATGATGGCCCACCACGCGTTCAACACGCGCGAAGACGCCGAAGACGACTACGCCTACGAGGGCGAAGTGTACTGGAAAGACGAGACGGTCGAATACTGTGACGAGTTCTTCGAGTCCATGGGTGTCGACCTCGACGAGATCGTCTACATCGAGGACCCGTGGGTTGGCGGCGGCAACGCCGGCCCGGCGTTCGAGGTGATCTACCGCGGCCTCGAACTCGCCACGCTCGTCTTCATGTCGATGGAGCAGGACCCCGACGGCGAGTACGAGATGAAAGACGGCAACCGCTACAGTCCGATGGACACCTACATCGTCGATACGGGGTACGGGCTGGAGCGGTGGACGTGGATGAGCCAGGGGACGCCGACGGTGTACGAAGCCGTCTATCCGGAGATGATCGACTTCCTCACGGACCACGCGGGGATCGACCACTCCGACGCCGAACGGGATCTCATCCGGAAGGCTGCCCGCCTGTCGGGCTATCTCGACATCGACGAAATCGAGGATCTCGCCTCCGCCCGCGCGTCGGTGGCCGACGAACTCGGCGTCGATCCCGACCGCCTCACCGAGCTGCTCGAACCTCTGGAAGATATCTATGCTATCGCGGACCACTGCCGGACGCTGGCGTACATGCTCGGTGACGGCATCGTCCCCTCGAACGTCGGCACGGGGTATCTGGCGCGGATGGTGCTCCGGCGGACCAAACGCCTCGTGGACGGGCTGGGTATCGACGCCCCGCTCGATGAACTCGTCGACATGCAGGCCGAACGGCTCGGCTACACCAACCGCGACACGATCCGCGACATGGTGCGGACGGAGGAGGGGAAGTATCGACGGACGCTCGAACGCGGCCGACGGAAAGTCGAGAGCATCGCGGAGGAGTACGCCGAGCGCGACGAGTCCATCCCACGCGAGACGCTGATCGAACTCTACGACTCCCACGGTATCCAGCCGGACATGGTCGCGGAGATCGCCCGGGAACACGGTGCAGCGGTCGACGTGCCCGACGACTTCTACGGGCTGGTCGCCGCCCGTCACGAAGGCGAGGGGGCGAGCGAGGCCGCCCACGAACGCGACGACCGCCTCGACGATCTGCCGGAGACAGACCGCCTGTTCTACGACGACCAGGAGCGGACGGAGTTCGAGGCCGTCGTCCTCGACGTGTTCGAACGCGAGGACGGCTACGATGTAGTGCTCGATCAGACGATGTTCTACCCCGAAGGTGGCGGCCAGCCCGCGGACACGGGCATCCTCTCGACGGACGAGACGACTGTCGAAGTCACGGACGTACAGCGCCGGAATGGGGTGATCCTCCACCGAACCGACGGCAACCCCGGCAAAGGCGAGTTCGTCCGCGGACAGATCGACGCCGAACGCCGGTTCAGCCTGATGCGCCACCACACGGCCACCCACGTCATCGGGTACGCCGCTCGGCAGGTGCTGGGTGACCACATCCGACAGGCGGGCGCCCAGAAAGGCACGGCCCAGTCCCGCCTCGACGTACGTCACTTCCGACGCATCACCCGCGAGGAGGTCAGAGAGATCGAACGCGTCGCCAACGAGGTGGTGCGTGACAACTGCCAGGTGGCCCAAGAGTGGCCCGACCGCCACGAGGCGGAGGCGAAACACGGCTTCGACCTGTATCAGGGCGGCGTCCCACCGGGCCAGCAGATCCGGCTCATCCACGTCGAGGACGACGTGCAGGCGTGTGCCGGCACCCACGTCTCCCGCACCGGCGACATCGGCGCGATCAAGGTGCTCAAGACGGAGCCGATCCAGGACGGCGTCGAACGCATCGTGTTCGCGGCGGGCGACGCCGCCATCGAGGCGACCCAGCGCACTGAGGACGCCCTCTACGACGCGGCGGACGTGCTCGACGTGTCGCCCGAAGCGGTGCCGGAGACGGCCGAACGCTTCTTCGAGGAGTGGAAAGAGCGCGGCAAACAAATCGACCGCCTCAAGGAGGAACTCGCGGAGGTGCGGGCCGCCGCAGCCGACGCCGACGAAGTCGATGTCGGCGGCATCACCGCCGTCATCCGGCGGATGGACGCCGACGCCGACGAACTCCGCGCCACCGCGAACGCCGTCGTCGACGAAGGGTCGGTGGCCGTCCTCGGGAGCGCACGCGGCGGGAGCGCGCAGTTCGTCGTCGGCGTGCCCGACGGCGTCGATATCAACGCCGGTGAGGTCGTCGGCCGCCTCGCCGGGCAGGTGGGTGGTGGCGGCGGCGGGCCGCCGGACTTCGCCCAGGGCGGCGGCCCCGACGTGGACGCCCTCGACGACGCCCTCGACGACGCCCCCGAGATCCTCCGAGCGATCCGGAATGCCTGATACGGTTTATTGTAAGTCAGTACCGGTGGGTCGCCGAGATGGTCCGGCGACCCACCGGTAAACAGTTACAATAATCCGGATGAGTCCCCGCCCCAGTCCCGAGCCTGCTCGACCGTCGCGACACCCCGACGATCACCGGCGCCGTCCCACCACGCTGTTACGGCACCCGCCGAAAGTATCACAACTGAATCTTTCGGACGAAGCTTCATATTTCATACCGCGAACACACTCGGTGTGAAGTCGTCGTCTCGCGTTTCGAGTGCGTCGGTTCTGACGGTATCCGGGCTCCTCGCCGTCGGTATCGCCGCGCTCACGAGTGTCTCCGTCCCCGGGCAGTCGCTGTTCCAAGAGGTGACACTGCTCGATCTCTTGAGCGGCGTGAACCCCCTCGACCTGCCGTCGCTGGCGTACACCGGGGGGCTGTTTTTCATCGGCTTCGGCGCGACCGTGATCGGGTTGGTCCTCCTCGTCGCACGCGTGTACTGACCGACTGCTGGACGTTCGCTACCGCCACTGCCAGTGGCTGCGTTCCGATACGCCCTACTGTCTCGCGGCCGTACCGCCGTCCATGCCGACTGCATCGAACGGATCCGTGTCGCTCTACTACGAGACTGACGGCGAGGGGGAGACGGTCGTTCTCCTCGGTGACGTGGGCTACGGTGCCTGGCAGTGGGGCTGGCAACACGCCGGATTGACGGGGCCGTTCGAGACGCTGGTGACCGATCTCCGCGGTGCCGGGCGTTCCGACGCACCCCCCGGACCCTACGCCGTCGACGACTTCGTCGCCGACGTGCAGGCCGTCCTCGACGACCACGGCGAGCGGAACGTCCACGTCGTCGGCGCGGGATTGGGGGGGATGGTCGCGCTCGAACTCGCGCGTATCTCCACCCGGCCCGAGTCGCTCGGCCTCCTCGGCACCTCCCCCGTGGGCGCCGATCTGTCGCTCGACCCGCTCTTCGGCGCGCCGTCCGCCCCCGACGAACTGGAATCGTCGCTCGCGGCCGCCCTCTCCCGGGAGTTCCTCGACGCCCACCTCGACGAAATCGAACGCATCGTCGAGTGGCGCGCCGCCGAGGACGCCACCCGCGAGGCGTGGGACGCACAGGCCGCCGCCGTCGAGGCGTTCGACATCTCCGACCGCCTGTACGAAGTCGACTGTCCGACGCTCGTCGTCCACGGTCGCGACGACGCGGTGTGGCCGGTCAATCACGGGCGGCGTCTCGCCGAGAATCTCCCACGCGGGGAGTTCGTCCCGCTCGATGGCGGCCACCTGATCGGGGTCGAGCGCTCTCGCGAGGTGAACGACCGGCTGTTCGGCTTCTTCGAGGCGGCGTGAGGGACTATCGTACCTGTCGACGGACGACTTCAGCCAAACGCTATAACCCTTCGGCGGCCTGATTCGAATGATGACCTTGCGGCTTGCCCTGCTAGACGCCTCTCACGGCACCGACCACACGCGCCGGAACTTCCGACGCGAACTCGACGCCGACCTCGCGGAGTTCGACGTGACGGCGGGCGACCTCCCGGCCGGCTTCGACTACGACGCGGTCGTCGTGACCGGATCGCGCTCCTCCGTCTACTGGGACGAGCCCTGGATCGACGACCTGATCGGCTGGGTGGCGCAGGCGGCCGACTGCGGTCTGCCCGTCCTCGGGGTCTGTTACGGCCACCAGGTGCTGGCCGAGGCGCTCGGCGGCCGGGTCGCCGCGATGGACGACATCGAACTCGGCTACCGCGAGATCCGCACCCGTGGGGAAGACCCGCTGTTCGACGGCATCGAATCACCGTTCGTCGCCTTCGAGACCCACTCGGACCGGGTGGTCGACCTCCCGCCAGGTGCGACACTGCTCGCCGAGAACGACCGCGGCGTGCAGGCCTTCCGGCACGGCGACTGCTGGGGCGTGCAGTTTCACCCCGAGTACGACCAGCCGAGCGCCGAACGGGTCACGCGGGGGAAGGACCTCCCCGACGAGCGCATCCAGTCGGTACTCGACGGCATTCACGACGACAACTACGCCGCCGCCTGTCGGACCAAGGGGCTGTTCGACAACTTCACCGACTACGCACACGAGCGCCGAGCGGTCGCGGCCGACGACTGATGCTAGTCCTTGTCGGTGGTTCGCGAAAACGGTCCGGCGAACCACCGGCAACCAGTTACGACGATCCGTGCGAACCGCCATTCGAGCGCGCCGACCACCGACAGTTTTTGAAGACTGCCCTCGGAGTGGCGGTATGGATCACGATCTGACGATCGACGAGAAGCGCGTCTACGCCGATCGGACGGGGGCCGACGAGGTGCTGGTCGCCGCCGAGCAGGGCGTCGTCGTCGCGTCGCTCTCCGCCGACCGCGTCGGCGAGTTCGGCCTCGACTACCGGGCGGCCGTCCGTGACGTTGCTACTGCCGGCGACCGCCGCGCCGTCGCGACCGACTCGGACGTGCTCGTGGGCGACTACGATCCGACCGACTTCGGTCCCGCCGTCGCCGTCGGCTTCCACGGTGAGACGCTCCTCGCGGCCAGTTCGGACGGCCGGGTGGCCCGCCTCGACGACGAGTGGACGACGCTGGGCGAGGTGGACACCCCGCGCGCCATCGACGGCGGGATGATCGCCGCCGAGAGCGGCGTCCACCAGGTGGTCGACGGCAACTTGCGATCGGTCGGTCTCGGTGGCGTCCACGACGTGTCCGGTCGGGGTATGCCGCTCGCGGCGACTGACGACGGTCTGTATCGACTGGGGAACGGCTGGATGAACGACGTGGACGGTGCGTTCGGCGTCGTGAGCGCCGACGCGAACGACGACCGGGCCCACGCCGTCGGCGACACCGGGCTGTTCGCTCGCGTCGACGTCGATGACTGGACCCCGGTCGAGACGCCAACCGACGAGCCGATCGTCGGCGTGGCCTACACCGACGCAGCGACGGTCGTCGTCACGGAGACGGGGGCGCTCTTGGCCGACGCGGGCGACGGGTGGCGGCGTCGCGAACTGGGTGTGACGGGCGTCGCGGCGGTGGCGGTGCAGTAAGGAAACGGTTTTCGGGGCGGCCGTCGACCACCGCATATGATCGTACCCGGTTCCGCTTCGCAGGCCCTCGGCGCGGCGCTGGCCGCCGAGACAGGGGATCGGCTCGCCGCCGTGTCGTACGAACGATTTCCCGACGGCGAACTGATGGCGTCGGTCGGGGACGCAGCCGACGCCGACCGGGCGGTCGTCGTCGCCGCGACGACAACCGACGCGGCCCACGTCGAACTCCTCCAGTTACAGGACGCGGTCCGCGAGGCTGGCGTCGACGAGGTGGTGACCGTCCTTCCCTACATGGGCTACGGGCGGCAGGAACGGGCCTTCGAGGACGGCCAACCCGTCTCCGCGCGGGCGATGGCACGCGCTATCTCGACTGGGACCGACCGGGTCGTCCTGGTCGACCCACACGAGGCGTCGGTGACTGACTTCTTCGACGTTCCCTGTACCGTCGTCGACGCGGCGGCGCAGCTAGCCGACCCGCTCCCCGCCGACCTGACCGACCCGCTCTTTCTCTCGCCCGACGCGGGCGCCATCGCCCTCGCGGAGTCGGCCCGTGACGCCTACGGCCGCGGCGACGTGGACTACTTCGAGAAGGTGCGTCACTCCGGGACCGAGGTGGAGATCACGCCGAGCGATGCTGCCGTCGAGGGCCGGGACGTGGTCGTCGCCGACGACATCGTGGCGACCGGATCGACGATGAGCGAGTCCATCGGTGTCCTCGACGATCGGGGTGCGAACGCGGTCTACGTCGCTTGCGTCCATCCCCTGTTCGCCCGGAACGCGCGGACGAAACTCGAACGCGCCGGCGTGACGGCCATCTACGCGACGGACACGGTGGAACGCGACGTGACCGCCACCTCCGTCGCGCCCGTCGTCGCCGACGTGCTCTGATACGGTTTATTGTCAGTCAGTACTGGTGGGTCGCCGAGACGATCCGGCGAATCACTGGTAAACAGTTACAATTGTCCGGATGATGGCCGATCCGACGCCGCCGGCTCCTGACGACACCCTCGTTCTCGACGACGACTGTCGCCGCTGTCTCACTCCGGTCGACGCCCGCGAGCGCATCGCGGGGGGAACGGTCCGCTGGACGCCGACGTGTTGGTCGTCGGGGAGGCGTCCGCCGCGGGTGACCCGGACGCGTAACGGTCGCCGAACTCGCCGCCTCCGGGACGCTTTTGAGACGGGACAACGATCGGACACGTATGAGCGACTGCATCTTCTGCTCCATCGTCGACGGTGACATCCCCAGCTACACGGTGTACGAAGACGACAGCGTGATGGCCTTCCTCGACGCCAACCCGCTCGCGAGCGGGCACACGCTCGTCATTCCGAAGGCCCACCACGAACGCGTCAACGACCTGCCCGCCGAGTTGGCCGAAGACGTGTTCGCCGCCGTCCACGAACTGACCGACCGCGTCGAGGGCGCCGTCGACGCCGAGGCTACGACCATCGCGTTCAACAACGGCACCGCTGCCGGACAGGAAGTGCCCCACGTCCACGCCCACATCGTTCCACGGTCCGAGGCGGACGGCGGCCGACCCATCCACGCCCTGATCGAGAATCCGCCCGAGATCGACGACGACGAACTCGGTGACGTGGCCGACGCCATCCGCGCCGACTGATAGTGGTCGCTGTACGTCTACCGGTGGTTCGTCAGGACGGGTCGACGAACCACGGATAAACTGCCGTCGTCACTACGATTTCCTTCTCGACGGTTCGTGTCGTTGCGGCTGGCTCCGGGACGAGTAGTGCCGACGGTAACCGACGGGTAACGGCCCGTCGGGCCCGCCGACCGAGAACCGCTATTCTGTATTTACAGAATAAAACCGAAAAAACTTGTATTTCATTAGTTAATGAGATAAATGTGTACTAGGAGATCTAACTAAAAGCATATATACTGTGGGTGCGTTCAGTTGAGTGAACGAGGTGATCGAGTTACGAACACACGACATCGCGACCGACTCTCGGTCCCCGACCTATAGTAGCGATTGAAACTGTTTGCACAGCCGATCGCAGTACGGAGTGCGGTCGGCTATGCAGTGACTTTCAATCGCTACTATAACACTGTCGCCGCAGCCACACGAGACGGTCAGTCTCCAGGGTGCCACGACCGGGAAATGCTACCTCTTCGTCCATGGCCAGCGCCCCCACCCGCTCCCGTGGGGGCGTCCACCCTGTTTGTCGACATGCCACGATCCCTCGTCGAAGCGACGGGGGCTACTATCGTAGCGTTCGTAAGTCATCGTACAGCCGACCGCAAGGCGGCGTACGATCGGCTGTGCAAACTGCTCCAAACGCTACTATCGCCGTTCGTTCTACCTCCATTCATACGGATTATTGTAACTGTTCACCGGTGGGTCGCCGCACCGTCCCGGAGAACCACCGGTACTGACCGACAATAATCCGTATCAGGCGCTACTGCCCCGACCACAAGGAGCGAGTCGCGTCAGCGGTGAGCGAGTCGGGTGGAGGGCCAGTCACGACGCCCGCGGCACGTAGTTCGCACCCTCGCGGGTGACGATGTCCCGTTCCGTCAGCGTCCGGAGAACCGGGAACAGCGAGATCTTACGGATGTCGAGCGCGTCGTGGAGTTCCTCGACCGTCGCCCCGTCCGAGGCGGTGAGAAAGAGGAAGACGAGTTTCGACTCCGCGGACGCGAGATCGTCCGGTACGTCGATACTGATGCGGTCGGCGTCGGTCGTGTCGAACTGGGTGGCGCTCATCACATCCATTTTGTCAACCGCCGGATGCATAAATGTTTCTGCGATATGATATGTCGTGATCGATGGGGAACGATCGTTCGAGGTCCGTAATCACGTGTGCGAAACCTCGCAGTATATACGCCTACGACGGGGTTCAATCGGTTCGTTTGCCCTTCGAAAAATCGAGATACTTCGATGATAAATCGTCCACTTTTGACTATATTTACCACAATAGTGATATGAGTGCGGGTGGGAGGGCGCCGCCCGGTCGGCGGTCAGTCGTCCGTGATTCTCCTCGCCCCCACATGAGCGCCGGTGACTTTCGATCCTCGTCCCCGAGCTTTAATCCGAAGCCGCCTCCATCCCGGTGTATGGCAGACGCTGGCGACGAATCCGCAGCCTTCGTCGGGGCGACCGGCGGCGCGGGAACCACGCGACTGACGGTCGAACTCGGGGCCCTCCTCGCGAACGACGGACGGGATGTCGCCGTCTTCGACGCCGCGTTCGCGACGCAGGGCCTGGCCGACTACCTCTCCGGTCGGATCGATCCGGATCTGACGACGCTTCTCACGGACGAACGCGATACGCCCCTCTCGGCGGGGCTCGTCGATGTCCCGCTCGACGTTGCGGGTCGACTGGCGTGCTGTCCCGCTGTCGCCCCGTTCGAGCGGCTCGCCCGCGCGAAATCGCCCGCGGCCGCCCAGGCACTCGAGACGCGAATCGCCGCCGCGGCCGACGTCTTCGATCACGTTCTCGTCGACACGCCGCCCGTGGCCGCCAACCAGTCGGTCGCCGCGGTGACTGCCACGACGCGGACCACCCTAGTCGCGCCGGCGACGACTCGCGGCCGCGACGCCGTCCAGCGGATGACCGGCCGTCTCGACGATCTCGATGTCGCCGTCGACGCCGTCGTCACGACGCGAGGAGACCTGTCCGTCGCGGACGCGGCGGTCCCGGAAATCGACGCCGAGGTGACGGCGGCACCGACCTGTCTGACCGATCGCTCGACTGCGGCCGCCGTCGCCGATGTCGCCAGCGTCGTCTTCGGTGCCGATCCGTCGACTGGAGACGACCACGGGTTGTTCGACTCGGTCGGCGAGTTCGTCTCGCGCTAGTGTGGGTTTCGGTACCACGACTCGAACAACAGTTAAGACGTTTCGGCTGGTTGGCATGTTTGCAATGGCCCTCCCTATCGACGACTGATAGTGTTTATTGTAACTGTTTACCGGTGGTTCGCCGACCCGTTCTGTCGAACCACCGGTACTGACTTACAATAATCACTACGAGCGGACTCTCGCACCCAGTTCCCGGCTGTCGCCGCTCCAACGGTCGGCGACCGCCGGACACGACAGTCCGTCTGAGCGAGCCCGGTCGTGAAGTTCGTCCTCCGACGGGGCTCTCCGAGCGTACGGTCGTTCGACCGCCTCGTGAGGCCGCTGTCCAGTCGCGCCCGCTCGACGGGCCGTGGCTTACAGCGCTCCTCACTCCCCGCCACCGATGTTCGATCATCCACAGCTGTCCCCATCGAAGACGCATCGCTCTCGCCCGCACGCGTACAACGTCGCCGTCAGCCTCTCACTGGCGGCCAGCGTCCCGGCCGTAATCTGGGCGGTTAGCTACCCGCTGTCGACGGTACTTGTCGTCGTCGCCGCCACCGTCGTCGTCCTCGGTGTGCGCACACACCGTGCGCGTGCCGCGGACCAGCCACCGCCGACCGCGTCACCGGCCGTCGCGGTCGGACAGTCCGACGGCCGGTAACACCCCGTTTTTCGCGCGTTACGACCCGTTCAGCCGTCCACGACGAACTTGCGCCGGGCGTCGGCCAAGACCTCCCGGGCGTGGCCGTTCGGGTCGACCCGGTCGTACGCCGCTACGATGTCGCCGCCGGCGAGGAGAAACGTCACGCGCTCGGCGAATCCCCGCCCCGTCGAGACGCCGAACGCGGATGCGACGGCTCCGTCCGGATCGGCGAGCAGGTCGAAGCGGAGGCCTTCCTCCTCGGCGAAGTCGGCGTGAGTCGCCACGTCGTCCATCGAGACGCCGTAGATCGTGACACCGAATTCCTCGAAGTCGGGGAGCGTCGACTGGAACTCGGCCGCTTCGGTGGTACAGCCACTGGTGAAGTCCTCGGGATAGAAGTAGACGACCGTCGGATCGGCGAAGTCGGGCGTGATCGTCTCGCCGTCTTGATTCTGCGCCGAAACGTCCGGGGCCGGATCGCCGGATTCGAGCATGGTCTCAGTCCGTGAGCCACGGATATAATGGGTTCGTCGGCATTGTGACGAGAGGCGACAAGGTGCCGCCACCGCGGCGCTATCGCAGATCATCGGCCGAACTCATCGTCTCCGCCAGCGCGTCGCGTTTGGCGACCGTCGCACTCGACTCCGGTTCGAGGACGCCCGCGACGGCGTCGGCCAGTTCGGGGACCGCGTCGTGGGTCTCGACGTACGTCGCCAGTGCGATGTCGGCCTCGTCGGCGCCGACGAGTTCGACGGCTTCGGTGCGCGAGAGGTCGCCGTCGAGCCAATCGCGGAGGATATCGCGGGCGGTCGGCGCCAGCGGCGAGAGCCCCGTGATTCCACACCGGTGGAGGAGTTTGGCGGCCGTCATCGGCGCGACCCCCGCTTCGCGGGCGCAGTCACCGACGCTCGTGCCGGCGGCGTACGCTTCGAGGACCGATGCTGCGGCCGCGGGAGTGCACGGAAGCGTGTCTGCGTGCGTTTCGAGGCGGGCGACCAGATCGTCGCTCGTCGCATCGACGGTCGACACTCCTCGGTCACGCTGGCGTTCGTGTACCTCGATCCCGGCGGCGATATCCGACAACCCCATCGACTCACACTGCCGAGCCGATCCCTGTAAAAGCTAGCCCTGATCCGGGAGCACTCCGAATAACGTACCGGTAACCGGTACGCTTGTCACGCCGATCGGTGGCGATTCACGCCGGTCTCGCCCTCGTTTAAATACTCTATCGGGACCAACTTTCGACTGTGATGAGCCAGGCACGTGCGGCCGAGTGTCCGGAGTGCAGTGGTCGACTGAACACCGAGGGTACCGAGACGGTTTGCGGACAGTGTGGACTCGTCGTCGACGAGTACCGGATCGATCACGGTCCCGAATGGCGATCGTTCGCGGACGACGATACGAATCCGGAGCGGACGGGGGCACCGCTCACCCAGTCGCGTCACGACCGCGGCCTCTCGACCGACATCGGTCGATCGACGCGCGTCAAAGGCCGGAAGCGGCGACGGCTGTCGCGCATGCGGACCCAGCACAACCGGGCCCAGATCTCGACGAAGCGCGAACGCAACCAAGTGTACGCGTTCACGGAGATTCGGCGACTGGTCGGAGCGCTGTCGCTCCCGAAACACGTTCGCGAGTCGGCGTGTTCGCTGTTCCGAACGGCACAGGAGGCCGACCTGCTTCGTGGGCGGTCGCTGGAGGGATTCGCTGCCGCGGTGGTGTACGCCACCTGCCGGACGTGTTCCGTCTCTCGGACGGTCGAGGAAATCGTCGACGCGGCGAAAGCCACCGAGAACGAACATCGGGCGGCCTACTGCGCGCTGAACCGGGAACTCGATCTCCCGACCGGACCGATCCACCCTCTCGAATACATCCCGCGGTACGCGAGCGAACTCGACGTGAGCCAGTCGGTCCGCCGGCGGGCCGAGACCCACGCCCGCCGCCTCCGCGAGTCGGGTGAGGCTGCCGGTCGGAATCCAAGCGGCGTCGCCGCGGCCTGCCTCTACACCGCCGCCCGTGAGGCCGGTGCCTCCATCACCCAGCAGGACACCGCCGACGTGGCCGATGTCACGCCCGTCACCGTTCGAAACACCTACCAGCTGTTAGAGCGGTAGCGAGGCGAAAGCTCACCCCTTCAGGGGTGGAATGAAGCCGACAATCCCTATCGGGAATTCCACGGCTGAAGCCGTGGGGGGAGGTCAACGGATTGATTCCGCGAGCGACGATCACCGACGACGCTGTGCCTTCCGAACACCCGACGCGAGCGAGCGAACCGCGTCCGCCGCGACCGACTCCGGTGCTGCAGTAATCACCGGCTGTTCCTCCTCGACGGAGCGACCCACACGCGGATGGGCTGGCACCGTCGAGACCGGCGCCCCGAGCACCCGTCGAAACACCTCGACCGGCGGATCGTCGGTGCTCGCGGTCCGATTGAGAGCGACCCCGACCAATCCAGCGTCCAGTTCGCGTGCGAGTTCGCGCGTCCGCACCGCATCCGCCAGCGCGAACCGGCGCGGCGACGCGACCAGTACGCAGGCGTCCGCGACAGCTAGCGGAACGCCCACATCCGCCCGCAGACCGGCCGGGCAGTCCACCACCACGTCGCCCACCTCGCCGGCCACCGTCCGGAGCGCCTCGGCCAGCGTTCGCACATCCGCCGCACGAGCACCCGCGAGCGAGCGCCCACAAGGTAAGATCGAGACCGCTCCCCCACGGATCGCCTCGGTTGCCCCGGCTCGCCCCGCGAGCACGTCGTGCAGATCCGGCCCCCGACCGCGAGGCAAATCCGCCATCCCGAGATCGGCGTCGACGACGACGGCGTCGAGGGCCGCTCCGAGGTTGTAGGCGACTGTCGTCTTCCCGACACCGCCTTTCCCCCCTGCCACGGCGACGATCACGCCAGCCTCCGGAGGGCATCGACCGGCACGTCGACTGCCGCCGCTCGGTCCGCGAGCGTCGCCGCCCGCTCCGCGACCGCTTCGAGCGCGGCCGCGTCGTCGTCGAGCTGTGCCTTCAGTTCGGGCACAGTCTCCGTGTCGTCGGCGTCCAGCGCCGTCGTCGTTTCGTCGACCGACGCAGCCGTCAGTTGCTCCCCCCTCTCCATCCGCTCCTCGACCGCCGTCAGCCACGATTCGACCGCTGGTGGGATGGGCGTACCCCTGCGATCTACCGACTCACTCTCGGGATCGTCGGTGTCGTCCGCCTTCGGTATCGCGTCGCCCGGCGGTCGTGGATCACCGAGTCCGCGGATGGCGGCAGCCGTCCTGTCTTCCTCCTCGCCGTCGGATCTCCCTTCGTCGACTACCGACACCGGCGGTCGCCTCATCGGCGATGGGCAGGCGTAGCCGAGGCTCAGGCGGCCGTCGGCCGGGACGACACCGCCGAATCCGTCGTCGTCCCACCCGGGTTCGGGCACGCCCGCCCGTCGTGGCGCGAGGACGGGGCCGTCCAGCCGATTCGTCACGCGGACGCGACGGTCGACCGCCGACGGGTTTCGTAGGTCGACCGTCACGAGCACCACGTCGTCGCGGCCGTCGAGCGATGTCGCTGACCACTCGGATTCCATGGCCCGGAGTGGATGCGTCACCCGATATAAATCACCGGCGCGTCGAGTGCCGACGCGGCCGATTCGACCCCGTCGAAGCGATCACACCCGTCCACGACGACCGGTGCGTCGAGGGGAGCGATCCGGGCCACCGCGAGGGCTGCCGTCACGCCGTCGCCGGCGTACGTCCCCGGCGACGCCCCCACTGTGGCGTCGCCGGGAACCGCCCAGAGCGCCGACCGAAACCGATCCCACACCGCCGTCGCTAGCTCCCGCCGCGTCTCGCGTTCGAGATTCGCCACCCGATCTTCGAGCTCGAAGCGACGTTCGCGGTGGTCACGTGCCGCCCGTGCTTCCGTCTCCGCCCGTTCGAGTGCTTGCTCGGCCGCGATGCGTTCGGTTTCGGCTTCCGACAGCCGACTCGCCGCCTCGTCCAGCTGTGCCTCGACAGCCGTCGTGTCTGCCCCGGTCGTCCGACGTGCCTGTAGCCGCCCCCGAAGTTCGGCGACTCGTTCGCGAAGTCGATCCTCAGCCGCTCCGGTCTCGGCGACGCGTCGACGCGCGGTCGCTACGTCGACCGCCGGCGGCGACAGCTCCGCTAGTTCGACCCGGGTCGTATCGAGCGTCGACTGCGACGGCGCCGTGTGGCCCAGTGCCCGTGCCGCGGCAGCGAGTGCCGCTCGCCGGTCGAACGTCTCCGGCGGAACCCGTGCGACGTGTTCGTGTGTGTCGCCCGGCGGCGGGCAGTCGACACGAACACCCGTCTCTGCCCCACGGATCGCTCGCACGACGTCCGACGCGGACACGTTCTCTTCGGTCAGGTCGACCGCCCGCCCCTCACGCCTCCAGTCGTCGGTCTCTACGTACATCGTTTCCTCGTGTGTTCGGCCGTCCACGACCCGCGCCGTCTACAGGTCCGCATCGCGCATCGACTCCGGGTCCGGATGGTCGGTCCCCGCCGCGAACTTGGTGTACGGCGTGCTCGCCGTCTCGCGGCGTTCGTAGGCCTCGGCCGCCTCCCTGACCGACTCCGGCACGGTGTCGAACTCGTTGAACGGCCGCGTGCGTTCGATCTGTACGTCGTCGCCGTGTTTCGCCCGGAGTCGGAGTGCCAGAAACGCGCCCAGCTCCGTCTCCTCGAACAGCGCTGCCCGGCCCAGCTGCCGGACGACCGTCGACCCGTGGGTCCGACAGGTGTTTCGGAGCGTCGTTCGAGCGGCCCGTGAGTACGTGACGACGAGTAGCAACGCGTTGCCATGCCAGTAGCCACCACCTAACAGTATCGGTACCGGCAGTCGCCCGTCAGCTCAACCGTTCGACCTCGAACGCCGTCGGCGCGTCCGCGGCGTGGTCGACGATCCGTTCTCTGGCTTCGGCGCGCGACGACGCCACCACGACCACGTCCTCGACGGCGGCGTCACCCTGCCCGACGTACGCCGCTAGCCCCGCTTCGTCGTCGAACTCCGTGGCGTACGTCCGCAGCGTCGCCAGCACGCGCTCCTCGGTGGCCACGAGGTCGGCCTCGCCGTCCTCGAATGCCCGGAGCGCTTCTTCGACGTTGCGGATCGCGGAGATACGGTCCATCACACCACCTTGTACTGATCCGTCGTCGGACTGTACACGTCCCCCTTGCGCCGCAACTGCTCGATCTGGTCCATCACTTTCCCCTCCTCGATACCCTCTGCCTGGGCCCGTTCGACGATGGCGTCGATGGGCGCGCCCGCTTCCTTCTCGTACTCGGCGTCGACCGCCTCGATCACGTCCTTGATGCTCTTGATGCGGTCGCGCTGGCTCTTGGAGGTCCCCGTCTCGATCACGTCGGCATCGAACTCCCCCGTCTCGGGGTCGACGCCGATGTCCTGCAGACAGGAGCGGACGATGTCGATCACGCGCTCGGCGTCCTCGTACTCGACGGTATCCGAGAGTCGGACCCGCGCGCTCGCCTCCGCGAGCCGCACCAGCGCCTCCAGTTTCCGGGCCGTGACCGGCACCGGCGCGTCCTCGTCGGCCCCCTTCGCGCGCAGATCGACGTAGAAATCGCGGATGGCCGCCTTCGCCTCGTCGGTCATCGTCGGGAAGCAGGTGCGCTTGGCGTATGCAATGTACTTCCGAAGGAGTTCGGGGTCGATTTCGGGGTCGACCGTGTCGGTAACCGACTCCACCTCCTCCTGGCTATGATTCGAGTTCGCCACCTGCTCCCGTTGCGTGTTCAACTCGCCAGCGTAGTTGGTACGGAGGATGTGTTCGGCCAACGCCGCGTCCTCGTCCGGATCGGGCTGGTCGGTCACCGTGAAGATCAGGTCGAACCGCGAAATCAAGGCTGGTTCGAGGTCGATCTGCTCGCCGATTGGTTCGTACTGGTCGAACCGGCCGTACTTCGGGTTGGCGGCGCCGAGCAGCGAACACCGGGATTTGAGGGTGGCGTTGATGCCGGCCTTGGAGATGCTGATCTCCTGTTGTTCGAGGGCCTGGTGCATTGCGGATCGATCCTCCGGCCGCATTTTGTCGAGTTCGTCCACGGCGGCGATCCCCTGATCGGCCAGCACCAAGGCCCCGGCTTCGAGACTCCACTGCTGTCCCTCGCCGAAGTCGTCGCGTACAGCCGCCGCAGTCAGGCCCGCCGAGGACGAGCCTTTTCCGGAGGTGTAGACGGATCGGGGAGCGATATTGCGGATGTACGAGAGCAACTGCGAGTTGTGTGAGACGACGCCGTTGCCGAGGTAGGTGTGCGTATCGGCGACTTCGAGGTCGTACACCCAGTCGTCGTCCGGTTCGACGACTTCGATGGATTCGATGCGGTCCCACGAGATGTCGTTGTCGACGAGCGCCCAGAGACGGCTCACATCGTCTGCGACCGACAGTGCATCGTCGATCCGTTCGAGGAGCACGGTTTGCGCACGCTGCGTGATCCCGCCATCCGGGGTGACAGCACCCCGTTCGTAGTTACTAATCGAGCGCTGTGAGACATCGGTTGCGTTGGCAAGTTCGGCCTGTGACACGTTCAATTCTCGCCGAACGCGCTCAATGTCACTCCAATCACCGTCATCGAAGCGGTTACTGACACGCTGTAACCAGTCGATTCGGGCCTCGAACGCGCGGAGGACTCCTCGAAGACTTTGTCGACTTGGGTTTCGGTCCCCACGCTCGTAATGCTGATACGTCGTTCGGGGGATACCGCAGTCGAACTGTGATAGTCCGAGTGCTTCTCGAATTCGCCGGAGATCGTCGGACAGTCCCGGAACGATATTGGTGTTCGTGTTCTCCGGAGTATCCACGAATTCCGCCGATGCCGTTGCCTTTCGATCCGTGACGAATTCGACTTCCCTGACGTAGCGGACGAAATCAGTCCCACTGGTTCGCAGTCGATAACTCCCGTCCTGCCTCTCTTCGAGCGTGGTTTCGATTCCGAGACTGAGCAACAAGCTACGAACTCCCTCGAGGAGGTTTTCGCTCGTCGATGCGACGGTGATCTCGCGTTCCTTCCGCGAGACGTGCCCTTCTCCCTCGATGTATGCCTTCAGGAAGGCACGTTTGATTTCGGGGGTGGCGCGGAACAGACAGTCCGGAACGCGTTGCTCAGCCGACCGTCCCAGAATCGCTGGTTCGATCTTCCGGAGGAAATCGACGTATTCTACCGAAGAACAGCCGATAATTTCGACGCCGTTTCGGTCGTGGTGTTGTTTGCGCCACGAGCGTAATCCGAGCGAATCGAGACAATCGGCCACATCATCGATTACTGCGTCATCAGCGTTGGTGATCGACGCTGTGGCGCTCGATTCGGGCCCGTTCACGTGCCCTTCCCCGATTTGATACCCCAGCAACCGCGCCAATTCCGGCGTCAGCGTTTCGGGCGTATCGAGCCGATTTGCTGGTCCACGCTCGACACGTCGATGATCGATATCGAGTGAATCGTCGCACTCGCCGCGAAGGCACCGAGGAAGTGCGACGAACATCCCCTCCTCCAGGTCCGACGCGGTCCGAGCGCTCAGTTCGAGACCGCCTTGGACAAACAGCGGATGCGACGGAGTCACCTCCACTTCCCGTCCGGATTTAGTTTGGATACGATACATCCGAGAGGGCGCTTCCCGTTTCCACACCTTCGTCGCTCGTTCGATGGTGATCCGGCCGTCAGGTGTTACGGATTGAACGGGGAAGTCGACCGGCTGATACACGCCATCGTCGACCGAAATCGGATTCTTCAATCGTGATTCGACCAGCTCGCCGAGTTTTCGCTCGGTCCCATCCCCGAGCACGACATCAGTATCATATTTCTGACACTTTCCAGTACCAGGATCCCCGATCAACAGCATATGCAGGTCCCCTCGAATCCGCGACCCGTCGGGCAGGTGCTTGGTCACGCCCGCGAACAGCTGGAGGATCATCGCGAGCTTCTCCTCGTCGTAGCCGTAGATGGAGGGCGCGACGGAGGCGACCATCTCGTCGTAGATGTCGGGGTGGTTGGACAGCTCGATGATGTCCCGTTTGTCCGCCTCGCTGATCTCCATGTCCTCGAACTGTTCGTCCTCGATCTCGACGCTCACCCCGTCCATGTAGAGGTCGAACAGCTGTGACTTCTCGTTGCCGTCGGTCACCTGATCGATGTGGAGCACGCCCGTGACGGTGACGTGATCGCCCGCGGTCACCTTGCCGGTGATGTCGTCCTCGATGTCGATGTCGATGCTCTGGGGGGTCTCACCGCCGCGCAGGCCCTCGGGCGACTCCTGCACCCGGAGTTTCTGCGAGTCGACGAACTCGCTCTGGTCGTAGTTGACCCGGAAGGGACCCTGTCGCTCACACCCCTGGCACTCGTGGGGTTCCTGAAAGCTGCCGTCGGACTGCGGGATGTAGGTCATCGTCCCGCAGCGCTGGCACTCGAAGGCCGCCTCGGTGATCTTCGGGCGCACGTCCGTCGCCTTGCGGATGATCCCCGAGACGGAGATCATGCGCCCGACGTGGTTGTCGTGGACGCGAATCGACCGGATGTCGACGTTGTCGGGTAGGTTCTTCAGGCGAACGTGGGCCTGTCCGAGTGAGACGTCGGCAGGCAGGTCGTACACCCGGAGCGCCTCCTCGGCGAAGTCGCCGAGCTGGTCGGGCTGGGAGAGGTAGTCATCGGCGAGATCCGGATCGAACTGATAGAGGTCGTCGTAGTCGACGTGGAGGGAGCGCTGTTCGTTGGGATACCGCTGGGCGAGCTGACTGATCGCGTCGCGGTAGTAGTTCCGGTAGAACCGGACGAAGCGATCGACCAGTTCCTGATTCGGCGACGACTGCGCCATTGGAACACCCTTGCGCGGGATGGCCTAAGAGTCTTCGTTCGGGCGATGGGGGCAGGACGGGGCGACTACCCTACGCCGGGCCGTGTCGGCGACGAGAATCGGCCGACGACGCGGCGTCAGGCTCGGGTACGCTCACCCGCCGCCGCCCGCGACGCCGCTCCCGATGGCGGCGCCGCAGTCGTTGCAGGCGACGATGTAGAAGCGTTTCGAGGACCGAAAGAGTCCGGCCATCTTCGAGTCCATATCGACGAACTCCACGTCCGATTCCTCCGCGATGTCGGCGTCGCATTCGGGGCAGTGTACCATGCCGGGTGCACCGACACCGCGCTCGGGCAAGTGTCTTCCCGACGCTGAAACGTGCGTTTCACGCTCCGCGGCCGTCGGTTGGGGCCGACACGAACGCGGGTAGAATCAGAGGGAGACGTCCGTCTCGATGTCCTCCGTCGCCTCCCGCAGACCGTCTTCCCGGGAGTCGCTGGCGAGCCGGTCGGTGAGGTCCGCATCGGTCAGGAGGTCGACGAAGGCGTCCCGGAAGCGGTGGTTGGCGCGGACGGCCCGCTCCCGGCTCGCTTCGACGGCGGGTGTCTCCGCGTCGTCCTCGCGGACGAGGTGACAGTCGAGACGCGCCCGCACGACTGTCTCCCGGTCGATGCCGAGCGCCTCGGCCAGCGTGTCGTCGTCCGTACCGTCGTAGAACCCCCGGATCAGCCGGACGTATCCGTCCGCGTCGAGGTCGGTGTCGAAGTCGTAGCGGTCGCGCATGGTCGCGACGAGGTCGCGCAGGCTGGCGTCGACCGCCTCCGGGTCGCCGTCCACGAGTGACCCGCGGCGCTCGGCCTGTCGCTCCGTCACCGTCCCCTCCCCGTCCGTCGCGTCGAGGAAGATGTCCCGTAGCTCCGCGGTTTTGTCGTCCATACTACGTGTGCGAAGTCCGTTCGCAGGCAAAAACCCATCGACGGACCGGTGAACCGTCGCGGGTCGTCACTCGTCTCCTCTCGGCCGACGCTGTTCCGGTCGACGTAGTAGGGGACGGTCCACGGCAGCAGATCCGAGCGTCGGGTCCGCCGTCCTGCACCGTCTCGCTCGTGCGTCGCGCCGGAATCTCGGGCCGGAGTTCGGCCCTTCCGGGAACGTGACGGTCGTGGTCGGGAACGGCGTGCCCGTAACCGCAGGTGTGGCGGTGGTCGTGGTCATGGTCGGTGCCGGCGACGACATATCGGGGACCGATCCCGCACATCCGGCGAGCACCGCGAGCCTCGCGATCGACATCTTCCGTCAACCATCACATACTAAGTGGTTTACGAGTGAGTGTCGGCTATGTCGACTCCAACGGACTCGGTCGAACTCGTAGGCGACGAGGTGACCGGCAACGTCGCCCGCGTGGTGCTGTTCGCGGCGGCGACCAGCGCCACGGCGCCGGTGGACATGGTCCACCCGCTCGCCCCGAACGTGCCCATCACGCTCCAGACGCTCTGGGTGTATCTCGCGGGCATCGTCCTCGGCCCGCTGTGGGCCGGCGTGGCGTTCACCCTCTACCTGCTCGCGGGACTGATCGGCCTCCCCGTCTTCGCCGGCGGGAACGCCGGCCTCGGCGTCATCCTCGGGCCGACCGGCGGCTTCCTGATCGGCTTCCCCCTCGCCGCGATGACCATTGGCGTCGTCACCCACGGGACCGACGGGTTGACGCCGCCGGCCGACGTTCCGATCCCTCGCCTCGTCGGCGCGTTGCTCGCCGGCACCGCCGTCGTCTACGCTGCCGGCGCAATCGGCTACTCGCTCGTGCAGGCCATCGGCCTCGTCGCCGCCGTCTCCGCGGTGGTCGTCCCCTTCCTCCCGGTGGCGGGACTGAAAGTCGCCGTGACGGTCGCCATCGTCCGCAGTGACGTCCTGATCGCTCGATGACGATCACGACCGAGGACTACACGTACCGGTACGGCGACGGCGACGATGCCATCCCCGCCGTCGACGGCGTCTCGCTCACCGTCGCGGACGGCGAGTTCCTCGTTCTCGCGGGACCGAACGGGAGCGGCAAGACCACGCTCGTCCGTGGGTTCAACGGGTTGTTGACGCCCGACGCCGGCGATGTGCGCGTGAACGGTCGCCCCGTCTCGGAGCACCTAGTCGCCGCCCGCACCAGCGTCGGCATGGTGTTTCAGGACCCCCGCGACGGCTTCGTCGCGGCGACGGTCGGGGCCGATGTGGCCTTCGGCCCCGAGAATCTCGGCCTCGACCGGGCGGAGATCGACCGCCGAGTCGACGATGCACTCGACGCCGTCCGGATGCAGGGCCGGCAGGCGGACCGCATCGACGAACTCTCCGGCGGCGAGCGCGAACGCGTCGCCATCGCGGGTGCGCTGGCGATGGACCCCGACCACCTCGTCCTCGACGAGCCCTTCACCGGGCTGGATCTGCGCGCCCGCGAATCGGTGCTGGAGCGCCTTCGCGCGCTCAACGACGACGGCGTCAGCGTCGTCGTCGTCACGCACGACCTGCGTGACCTCTCCGCTCTCGCGGACCGAACGGTCGTCCTCTCCGAGGGGTCGGTCGCCCTCGATTCGGCGGCGCCGGCCCCGGCCGACTTGGAGGCCCTCGGCGTCCGTCCCCCATGATCACCTACGTCGCGGACGACACACTCGTCCACCGCCTCGATCCCCGGACCAAACTGTTCGTCCAGGCGACCGTCGCCGTCGCCGCCTTCGAGCACACGACGCCGCGCGGCCTATTCTTCCTCTCGGCCTTCGTCGTCGCGGTCTGCTGGCTGGCGGCGACGCCCCTCTTCGCCAGCCTGCGCTCCTACCGTGCCTTCCTCCCTTTCCTCGTCGCCGGCCCGCTGGTCGAAGGCGTGACGCTCGGCGCGCCGTGGTTCGTCCCCGCCGATGCCGTCACGCCCGCGCTGGCGAGCTACCGGGTTCTCCTCTTGCTGCTCGTCTCGACGGCGTACATCCGAACCACGCGCGTCCGCGAGTCACGGGCGGCGATCCAGTGGCTCCTCCCCGGACGAGCGGGCGTCGTTCTCGGGGCTGGCGTCGGCTTCGTCCTCCGATTCCTGCCGCTCTTGCGCGACGACTTCTCGACCATTCGGCAGGCGATGGACGCGCGCCTCGGCTCGGAGCGCTCGCTCCGCGAGCGGATTCGACTGGTCGGCGTGACGGGGCTTCGCCGGGTGTTCGCCCGCGCCGATCGCTTCGCGCTCGCCCTCCAGGCCCGCTGTTTCGCGTGGAACCCGACGTTGCCGCCGCTGAACGCGACGTGGCGGGACGGGCCGGCGGTGCTGGTGGGCGTGGGGCTGGTGGCGTGGGCCGTCTGGTGATGGTTAGCGGGGATACTCGACGATATCGACGCGCTCTTTCACCGCAGGGTCGAGAATGCCGCCGTCGTTCGTGGCGAACGACGCGCCGTGTTCGTCCGCTGCGGCGACGAGAATGGCATCGACGAATTCGAGTTCCACACCGGCCGATTTGAGTTCGTCCTGTATCCGGGCGGCCCGGAGCACTGTGTCGTCGCCGATGGCGAGCACTTCGAACTCTCGTGTCGCCGCGTACACGTCGTCTACGGCTCCGCGTGGCCGCCCGTAGATGGCGCCCATGTAGGCCTCGAAGAGAACGAGACTAGGGACTGCCCACGGCTCGGTCTCGTACTCCTCCAGAAACGTTCTCGCCGCGTCCACCCCGTCGAGGTAGTCTCCGAGGAGGTTGGTGTCGAAACACAACATTAGGTACTGTCGTCGACGCGTCGGCGAAATTCGTCACTCAGCCGCTCGTGTGCGTCCTGCATTTCGTCCGCGACGCCCGTCCGGTCGAGCGCCCCGAAGCCGCTCCAGCGGTCGCTAGTCGTGAGACGAGTGACGACATCGTCGAAAGAGTCCCCCTCCTCTTTCAACTCCGCGAGCCGACGCCAGTTCTCCTCGGAGATGCGGATGGTTTTGTCGGCCATGTATACTCGATGTATACTCCAATGCTGTATCAATGTTGGGTGGTAGGGGTGACAACCTTTAACCCCCATCTGCGCCGCCCACTACGTATGCCCGTCCTCCAAACCGTCACGCGAGAGACGTTCTGGACCATCGGTCCGGTCGGCGAGGCCGCTTTCTACTATCTCGCCGCCGTCGCCATCCTCGTCTTCCTGTACGGCGTCTACGCCCGGTTCGCGGAGTACGCGTCGGCGCCGGCCGACCCGTTCGACCGCCTCGACGACCTGTCCGGCCGCATCGCCCGCGCCACCCGACTTCTCCTCTCCAACGAGGCGCAGTTCGACCGCGACACCTACGCCGGCGTGATGCACACCCTGATCGTCTGGGGCTTTCTCACTCTGCTCATCGGGACGACCATCCTCGCCATCGACATGGACATCTGGACGAAACTCCTAGGCCAACCATCCTTCTTCGTCGGCGACTTCTACCTCTCCTACTCGTTGGTGATGGACGCCCTCGGCCTCCTTTTCGTCGTCGGCATCGGTATGGCGCTCTGGCGGCGCTACGGCGTCCGCGACCCGCGTCTGTGGGGCAAACACACCGATCTGGAGGACGACGCCTTCGTTCTCACCCTCTTTGCCCTCGGTGTCGGCGGCTACGCCGTCGAGGCGCTTCGCATCCTCGGCACCGGCGTCCCCGACTTCGAGACGGTGAGTTTCGTCGGCTACGGACTCGCCCTCCTCGGCCGGGCCGCCGGCATCTCGCCAGCGATGGCCGAGGCGGCCTACGCCGCCGTCTGGTGGAGCCACTCGTTGCTGGCGCTCGGCTTCGTCGCCCTCATCCCCTACGCCAAACCCGTCCACATGCTCACCTCGATGGCGAACGTCGTCACCCGTGACGAGCAGGCGGGCAAGCGCCTGCCGGGCGTCCCCGCCGACCTGCCGCCGGACGAGATCGGCACCGGTTCCGTCGACGATTTCACTTGGCGCGAACGCCTCGACCAGGACGCCTGCACCACCTGCGGCCGGTGTTCGTCGGTCTGCCCCGCCAACGAGGTGGGCCGCAACCTCGACCCACGAGACGTGATCCTCGACCTGAAAGCCTACCGCGAGGAGCGCACGGCCGACACGGGTGACGAGATCCCCATCGTCGCCGACGGCGGCGAGAGCGTGATCGACGCCGAGTCGATGCACGCCTGTCTCTCCTGTATGGCCTGCATGGACGCCTGCCCCGTCGACATCGAACACGTCAAGCAGTTCACGGGGATGAACCGCCGGCTCACCGAGTCGGGCGAGATGGACCCCCACGTGCAGGATGCGATGATGAACGCCTTCCAGCAGGGCAACGTCTTCGGCGACCCCGCGCGCAAGCGCCCGGAGTGGACCGAGGCCCTGGATTTCGAGGTTCCCGACGCCCGCGAGGCGGCCGTCGAGTTCCTCTGGTACGTCGGCGACTACCCCTCCTACGACGAGCGCAACCGGCGGGTCGCGCAGTCGCTCGCCCGTCTCTTCGAAGCCGCAGGCGTCTCGTACGGCATCCTCTACGAGGACGAGGCCCACGACGGCAACGACGTGCGCCGCGTCGGCGAGGAGGGGCTCTACGAGATGCTCGTCGAGGACAACGCCGCCGCCTTTTCGGACGCCGACTTCGACGAACTCGTCTGCACCGACCCCCACAGCTACAACACGTTCACTCACGAGTACCCGGAGATGGCCGACGACTTCGACTACCCCGTCTCCCACTACACCGAGGTGGTCGAACGACTCGTCCGAGAGGGCCGCCTCGACGTGCCCGCCACGCTCGACCGGACCGTCACGTACCACGACCCCTGTCACCTCGGGCGCATGAACGACGTGTACGAGGCGCCACGGGAACTGGTTCGTGCGACGGGTGCGACGCTCGCGGAGATGCCGCGCAACCGAGCCGACTCCTTTTGCTGTGGCGGCGGTGGCGGCGGCGTCTGGACCGAAGTCGACGAGGAGATGAAACCGAGCGAGGAACGCCTCCGCGAGGCAGTCGAGGACACCGAGGGGGCGGTAGAGCAGTTCGTCGTCGCCTGCCCGATGTGTACGACCATGTTCGAGGACGGCCGCAAGACGGGCGGGTACGAGGACGACCTGGAAATCGTCGACCTCACCGAACTGCTGGTGGCGGCGATGGAGGCTGGCGGCGTCGACGGCGCGGCCGATACTGGCCGGACGGATGCAACGGCGGACTGATAGGGCTTATCGGAAGTCATCAGAGATTCTCGCCGTGACGATCCGGCGAGAATCTATGGACAGTTACGATACTCCCTATCTGTACTGACCGATACTACGGACGTAGCGTCACCTCGACACGCCTTATCGACCACAGAGCTATCCGGCTAGAGAACCGACATCGTAGAATGGCAGATGATAAGCGCGGTCGAGACAAGCAAGCACGAGACGCCGAGAGGCGCCAGCAAGAGCGTGAGATCGCGACAGCGATCGAGCGTGGCGACGAAACAGAGCCTCCGATGGACGCGGAGGAACTCGCAGATTTTGAGGCGGAGCTCGAAGAGCTGACATTCCCGGCGACGGGGTCCGAGGTCGTCGCGACGGTCGGCGATCACGAGATCGAATCGGTCGAGGGGAGCTACAGTGTCAAGGAACTAGTGCCAGAGACGGACGAGGAGACGTTCGATTCTCCAGCCGCCGTCCGGGTGCAGGTACAGCGACCGACAGTTGCCGCGGCGATGAAACGGATCGTGGAAGCCAGCGAGACGCTTCGGAATACGGATTTCAGTTGGTCACAGCGCAAAGCGTACGAGACGACTTTCCAGGAACTCAAAGCGATCGACGCCGATGACGACGACGAAGGGATCCGAGCCATCACCGACTGGATTATCGAGCGAATTCACAATAAAGAAGCGCTCCCGACGTCCCGGGCGGTACGCCGAGAAGCGGCGAAGTTCTGTCGGGCGAACGGATATCAGGTCCGAAACGACGAGTGGCTCGGGATATAGACCGACGACCGTAGGCGGTCGTTGCAATGACTGCGGTCACGCTCTAAGCGTGACCGGTATGCGCTCTATTCTGTCTCGTATGGAGCTGCTACGGGCTTTATTGTGCTTCCACTGAAACTACTGGTATGGCGCTCGATATAGCGGTCCCAGAACCACCAGACCTCTCGAACCGAGGAATGCCGCGCGAGTTCGAGTGGCAAGAAGAGACGCTCGGGTCGGAGGACTTCTACCGCGAGGACATCGAAGACTTGCTTCAGAGCGGTGCGTGGAAGGAGGGATTCAACGAGTGGACCGAGTACACGAATCTCGATGAAACGCAGGTTCGAATCGTCAGCGACCTCGGCCTGTTTCAGGCGTTCGACTTCTACTGGGACCCGACCGAAGACCGCCTTCGATTCGACGCTCCAACGATTCCGGACGACTGGCGGGAGCGAGATGCGACTGAGTCGCTCGATTCGAGGACGGTTTCGATGATCGACGGTGAATTAGAGGATCTCGGTCGAGCGGTACAGGAGATGCTGGAGAACTATCTCGAACGGAACGACGAAGCGTCCGACTATGGGTGGGGTGAGGAAACGTACGGCCACCGCGAGGAGTGATTCTTCGGAGTCGTGTCCGATTTTTTGTCGAGACGAGGGGCCGGCGCTACATGTGGGCGACGGCCGTCATCGGTCACGCTCCCGTCAACGGCGTCGGGAGCATCGGCCTCCTGCTCGTGTCTGGCAACCCGACGCCCTACTCGGTTCCGCGGCCGTCGGCGTCGTCGCCACCGTGGACTGGGTCGCCGTCGCCGCTGCAGTTCTGTGGCGCGACGAACAGACCGAACGCCGATGAGCCGACCGGCCGGTGTTTCCGGCCGACGAGCTGCCCGAGAACGAGGGCGGCTGCCGCGACGCCGAGCAGCCCGGCGAGCAAGGCAAAGCCCGCGGTCCAGCCGGCGGTGTCGGCGAGTGCCCCGATCACCGCGGGACCGAGCGCGCCGACGAGGATGTAGGCCGTACGGACAGCGCCGAAGCCGACGCCGCGTTCGGCGTCCGCGAGGGCGTCGACGGCTCGCGACTGGACGGGCGGTCCCCACGCCATCGCGACGCCGACGAGCGCCACGGCCGGGACGGCGAGCGCGAGCCCCTCACCGACCGCGAGCGCCGTGTACCCGCCGGCACCGGCGACGAACAGCACGCCGGTGACGGCGTCGCGGCCGAAGCTGTCGGATAGCCACCCGCTCACCGGCTGAAGCGACGCGACGACGGCGAAGTAGGCCGCGAACAGCACACCCGCCGTCGACAGCGAGAGGCCGTAGCCCTCCACGAGGAACGTGGGGAGAAAGGAGAGGGTGGCCAGTGCGGCGAACTCCCCGATGGCGGCCAGCCCGGCGGTGAACGCGACCGGCGGGCGGCTGAGGACACCGGCCACCGCACGCGGGCCGACCGACACGCCACCGTCCGTCGCCGTCGCCGTCGGCCGGTCCGCCGCCGATCCGCGCCAGAGGGCCACCCCGAGGCACGCGGTGACGACCGCGCCGCTCCCGACGGCAACGCGCCAGCCGAAGCGAGCGCCGAGCAACGCCGCCAGCGCGGGTGCGACCAGCCCCGCGGCCTGACTGCCTACGCGGTGGACGCCGATAACGCGTCCCACGTCCTCGAACCGGTCCGCGAGCAGCGTCGTCGCCGGGGTGTAGTAGAGCCCCGCGCCGACGCCGAGCAGGAGGGCGAAAGCGCCGAACGCAAGCGTCGAAGGCGCCGCCGCCAGCGCCAGCGCCGCCATCGTCGTACACCCGAGCGCCAGGAGGACGACCCGGCGCGGCCCGTAGCGGTCGCTCGCGGCGCCGCTCGGCACCTGCGAGCAGGCGTACACCCCCCACATGCCGGTGAGGATCAGCCCCACGGCGCCACGAGAGACGCCGAACGTCTCCCGAAGCGCCGGGACGACGGGACTGACGACCAGCTGGGCGAGACGAACCGCGAAGTACGCCCCCACGCACACCGACAGCGCCGCGTATCGCTCGTCCCACCGTGGTAGCCTCAAATGTGGCATCACTTGTCACACATAGTGCTCAATAGTGATATATATTTTCTCGGAACGCATCGGCGACGCGTCACTCGCTGGCGACGCCGATAGCCCCCGCTCGCGTCGGACGACGCGAACCGACCCCCGAACATTTGACGGCTGCGGTCGAACCGCCGCCATGCGAGTTAACGAAGCCGACCTCGACTGGGACGTGACCGATCGCGAGGAGACGGGCTTCCGACGGAAGCGACTCGCGTCGGCCGCTGGCGGCGAGCAACTCGGCTGTTCGCTGTACGAACTCCCACCCGGCGAGAAGTCGTGGCCCTTCCACTACCACACCGGCAACGAAGAGGCGGTGTACGTCCTCGCGGGGACGGGGCGACTCCGGACGGCCGAGGGGACCGCCCCGCTCGAACCGGGCGACTACGTGGCCTTCCCCGTCGGCGAAGATGGCGGTCACCGCGTGATCAACGACGGTGACGAGCCCCTGCGGTATCTGGCGATGTCGACGATGGAGGAGCCGGACGTGACGGTCTATCCCGACTCGGGGAAAATCGGCGTCTACGCGGGCTCCGCACCGGGAAGCGACGATCCGCGAACGGTCGCGGGCTACTACCGCCGTGACGACGACGTGGACTACTGGCTCGACGAGGCCTGACGGGTCGAGAGGGCGGAGAGAACTTTCCGCACGGGCTCCCGGTCGCGCTCCGGGGCGTCGTCCAGATACGTCGCGAGCGCGTCGCGGGCGAGATCACGGTCGGTCGCATCGAGCGGTTCGCACGTCTCGACCCGGTCGAGAATCGCCATCGCCCGTTCGGGCGAACGGTCCGCCGCGACGAGACGCTCCACGTGGTCCAGCATCGCGGCGTGGAGCACCCACGCCTCCTCGCGGGAGCAATCGAGGTCGTCGGGCCCGTGACAGTGGGTCGGGGACATGGTTCGTTTACCTCGATGGGTCGTAGGGATATGAGACCCTTGTGGCCGTCCCCGTTGTGTGCGAGACGCGCACGACCCCGCTACTCGAAGGCCGACAGCCCCGTCAGGTCCTCGCCGAGAATCAGCGAGTGGATGTCGTGTGTCCCCTCGTAGGTGTACACGGTCTCCATGTTGGCGAGGTGGCGCATCGGCGGATAGTCCGCGGTGATTCCGTTCCCACCGAGGATTTCGCGGGCGATACGGGACTGCTCTCGGGCCATCCGGACGTTGTTGCGCTTGGCCATCGACACCTGCTGGGGACGGAGCTCGTCCCGCTCTTTCAGGTCCGCGAGACGATGTGCGAGCAGCTGTGCCGTCGTCACCTGCGTCGCCATCTCCGCCAGTTTCTCCTGCTGAAGCTGGAACCCCCCGATCGGGCGGCCGAACTGCTCTCGCTCAGTGGCGTACTCCCGGGCCGTCTCGAAGCAGTCGCGCGCGGCACCGACGGCGCCCCACGCGATGCCGTAGCGCGCCTGCGTGAGACAGGAGAGCGGCCCTTTCATGCCCGTCACGTCCAAGACGTTCTCCGCGGGCACCCACGCGTCGCTGAGGCTGATCTCGCCCGTGATGGAGGCGCGAAGGGAGAGTTTCTCGTCGATCGGTTGGGTCGTCACACCGTCGCGCTCGGTCTCGACGAGAAAGCCGCGAACTGGCTCGTCCTCGCCGCTCCGATCACGCGCCCACACCACCGCCACGTCCGCGATGGGGGCGTTCGTGATCCACGTCTTCGATCCCGTGAGCCGGTAGCCGTCGCCGTCGCGGACGGCGTGGGTCGCCATCGCCGTCGGGTTCGAGCCGTGTTCGGGTTCCGTCAGGCCGAAACAGCCGACCGCCTCGCCCGTCCTCAGGTCGGGGAGCCACCGGTCTTTCTGTTCGTCCGTCCCGAACGCGTGGATGGGGTACATCACCAGCGCGCCCTGCACGCTCGCCATCGAGCGCACGCCCGAGTCGGCGGCTTCGAGTTCCTGCATCAGCAGGCCGTACGCCCGCTCGCTCACGTTCGGCAGGCCGTAGCCGTCGAGGTTCGGCCCGTAAAAGCCCAGTTCGCCCATCTCCGTGATGAGGTCGGTCGGGAAGGTACCCGCCAGAAAGTGGTCGGCGATGTCGGGGCGAATCTCCCGGTCGACGAAGCGGCGGGCGGTGTCGCGGATCAGCCGCTCCTCCTCGTCGAGGTCGGCCTCCAGATCGACATAGTCGAGCATGGTGGGGGTCGGGACCGGCCGATGAAAACCGTTTCTCAGATGAACTCCCGGACCTCGGAGTACCACATGTCGTGGTGGTCGACGGCGTCGACGCGCTCGGCCACTTCGACTGCCAACGCGTGCCAGCACCGCTGGGCCGGATCGCCGGTGTCGAGGTTGTATTCCGCGTCCTTGCAGGTGCAGCCGCCGTTCTCGACGACGTACTCGTCCTCGTGGCCGACGACGACCGTGAAATCCCGGTACTGTTTCACCCGTTCCTCCGAGACGGCTTCGATGGCGCGCTGTCCCCGGTCGCCGTGGGCCGAGAGGATGGCGTCGACTATCGGCCCGGATAGCTCTCCGGCCGCCGAGAGCGCCGCACGCCAATCCTCCTCCTCGCTCACGGTCCGAAGCGTTGGGCCTCGGCGTCTAAAGCGGTTCGGTCGGTCCGACGGCCGCACGACGGGCGTCCGCCGGGCGTCGTGGCCGCTCCCGCCCGCCCGCCCGAACCGCGGCCCTTTTCGCCACGCCCCGTCCACTCCCTGCATGCGCGTCACCGAGGGTGGAGTCGAGTTCGAGGTGCCCGACGCCCGCGACGGCGCGAGCGAGGGCCGCGGCGAGGGCGTCTTTTACAACCCCACACAGGAACTGAACCGCGACGTGACCGTGGCCGTCCTGCGAGCCTACCGCGAGCGCGAACCCCGCGCCGAGACGTATCTCGACGCCATGACCGCCAGCGGCGTCCGCGCCTGTCGCGCCGCGAGCGAGGGCTGGGACGTGACCGCCGTCGACACCGACCCCGACGCCGTCGCCCTCGCCCGCGAGAACGCCGACCGCAACGACCTCGCGGTCGACGCTCTCGAACGCGATGCCAACGTCCACATGCACGACTCGACGGTCGACGTGGTCGACATCGACCCGTTCGGCACGCCCATTCCTTTCGCCGACGCTGCCTTCGCCAACGCCCGCGATCTGGTCTGTGTCACCGCCACCGACACCGCCCCGCTCTGTGGCGCCCACTTCGAGAGCGGCGTCCGCTCCTACAGCGCCGTCCCCCGAAACACGGATTACCACCCCGAGATGGGGCTCCGGGTCCTCCTCTCCGCGCTCGTCCGCACCGCCGCCCGCTACGACACCGCCGCTCGCCCCATCTGCTCACACGTCTCCCGTCACTACGCCCGGACTTACCTCGAACTCGACGGCCGAGCGACGAAAGCCGACGCGTGCATCGACGAACTCGGCTACGTCCACCACTGCGAGGACTGCCTCTCCCGCGAGGCGGAGTGGGGGTTGATCACCCACCCACCCGAGGACTGCCCGGCCTGCGGGAGCAACCGGGTGGTCACCGCCGGCCCGCTCTGGCTCGGCGCCATCCGTGACCCCGACTTCGTCGCCGCTGTCCGCGCCCACGTCACCGACGAGATGGGCGAGGCGGCCCGCGCCCGCCGGATGCTCGACCGGCTGGAGACGGAACTCGACGAACCGACCCACTACGACCAGCACCGCCTCTGCAAGGAGTGGACGCGGTCGGCGCCCGCGATGGACGAGTTCCTCGCCGACCTCCGGGACGCCGGGTTCACGGCCTCCCGCGCCCACTACCACGGGACGGCGTTCAAAACCGACGCCTCAGTTGCCGAGATTCGGGCGGCTACGGGGGAGTGATGCCGCCGGCGCCGACACCCTTCCGCCCAATCATAGTGATTAGTGTAACTGTTTACCGGTGGTTCGCCAAGACGGGTCGGCGAACCACCGGCAATGACTCACACTAATCACTATCAGTAGGGCGGTCGCTGAGCGCGGATGATCTCGGCAACCTGTTCCTGTTCGTCGGCGAGCAGTTCGGTCAGATCGTCGGCCGTGATGATCCCGACCAGTTCGCCGTCGTCGGTGACCGGGAGCCGTCGGATGCCGTGTTCGCTCATGAGTTCGGTCGCCCGGTAGAACCCCTCCCGCCGATCGATCGTGTGCAGTTCCTCGGACATCACGTCCGCAGCCGTCGTGTCGTCCGGATCGGCACTCCCCGCGATCACCCGGAGCGTCAGATCCCGATCCGTCACGATCCCGATCGGTTCGTCGTCCCGTGTGACGACGATGCTCCCGACGTTTCGCTCCTCCATGGTCGATGCGAGGTCGCTCACCGACGTACCGGCGTCGGCGGTCACGACATCGTCGCGTGCGAGGTCTTCGACTGGCATTGTCCTACCTCCCCGTTTCGGCTGCTCTACTTAATATCTATATGACACTTCCCGCCACACGGGAATCGGGTAGACTGCGGGCTCGGACCTGCCGTCCGGCGACGCTCCGGCGGTGTCTCCCGCGGCCTCTGCCCAAATCCACATATACGTTGAGCACGATACGACTGCTATGACTGTCGCCGTTCGCGTCATCCTCGCCGTTCTCGTGGCTCTCGCACTGGTTGCCGGCGCAACGCCCGCCACGGCCCAATCGGCCGACCAACCGGCGTGGGCCGACGACCTCTTCGCCGACCTGCAGGAGATGCAACCGCGATACAACGCCAACGTCTCCGACACCGACATGAACTTCGCCGAGCGGCAGGTGTACAACCAGATCAAGGGGAACGTGGTCAACGTCTACTTCGTCAACACGGACGTGGTGTTTTCCTTCTATATGCGCCCCGACGGCACGATCACCGACTTTCGGCAGTCGAGACGTGACGACGCGAGCCTGAAGATGTCGATGACCCGTGGAACGGCCGAGAATCTGGTCGACCGCGACAACCCCGTACCGCAGTTTGTCGAACACGTCCAGAACGGCCGGCGAACCGATGGCACTGTCCGCGGCATCGTCATCAACGGCGAGGACGGCAAGCCGATCAAGCAGGCAACGTGGACGGTGATCAACACGGTCAAAGGGTTGCTGTAGTCGGCGGACGGAAATCGGCGGCGTTCAGATTGGCATTCGTGGGCTCCCAGCAGTAGACTTCTGACGGTCCGGAAGACGTAATGGTCCTCTTATAGGAGCCTGTGCCACGGTGAGATCAAACTTAGCGGAGGCATAATGACGGTCTGACGGAAGCGTACAGCCACAGCTATTCAGACACGCAAAATAACGGTGAAGCTGACACAGTAGACGGTGCCGGTACAGTCGAGGATGCGACCGGTGTATATAATCCGGACCGATAGAACCCGCTTCAGTTAGTGTAATCACCCCTATAATTTTTGACGGTCGCTCGGACAGGTAGTCGTGATGGTCGAGCACAGACGAACGCTGGATTTCAAGATCGCCTTCGCGATCGGGCTGGGAACAATGATCGCGGCCGGTATCTTCTCGCTCTCGGGCACCGCCGTCGCCGCGATCGGCAGTAGCGCGATCGTCGCCTTCGTCATCGCGGCGGTCGTCGCCGGGCTCACCGCCGCCTCCTACTCCGAGTTCGCGTCGATCTACTCCGAGAACGGCGGCGGCTACCTCTTCTCGGCGCGCACGTTCGACCACGCGACGCTCGTCTACGCCGTCGGCGCCATGCTCTTTCTCGGCTACACCGGCACGACCGCGTTCTACTTGGCGACGATGGACGAGTGGTTCTTCCGCTTTATCCTCCCCGAATCCCTCCATTTCCTCCCACACGGGACGACGGGCGTCGTCGCCGTTCTCCTCCTCGGGACGCTCAACGCCCGCGGGACCGAGGAGAGCGGGACCTTTCAGCTTCTGGTCACCGGCGCGAAAGTCGCGGTCCTCCTCGCTTTCGTCGCCGGCGCGTTCACCTTCCGCGGGCCGACCGTCGCCCTCGGCACCTTCGCCGCGAAGTTCTCGGCCGACGCCGTCGGCATCGTCACCATCGCCGCCCTCGCGTTCATCACGTTCTTCGGATTCTCCGCCATCGCCGCCAGCGCCGGCGAGATCATCGAACCCCGCAAGACCGTTCCGCGGGCCATCGCTGCGAGCATCGTCACCGTGACCGTCCTCTATGCCTTCGTCATCGTCGCGATGGTCAACTCGCCCGTCCCGGCCGAGGTGATCGCCCAAGAGGGGGAGACGGCGATGGGCCGCGTCGCCGCCGGCTTCCTCGGCCCCCTCGGACGGTCGCTCATCGTCGCCGGTGCGGTGTTCAGCATGGTCAGCGCCTCGAACGCCAGCATCCTCGCAGCCAGCGGCATCGGCTCCCTGATGGGCCGACAGGGACAGGCGCCCCGTCCCTTCGCCCGCATCCACACCCGCTACGGCACCCCGTTCTGGAGCGTGATGGCGACGACGGCCACCATCGTCGCCATGATCATCGTCTTCATCGGCCTCTTCCCCGCCGAAGGCGGCCTCGTGCCGGTTGACTTCACCGTCTCCCTGCCGGGGCTCGGACTCGTAACTCTGACCGAACTCGGCCTCACGACGCTAACCGGGTTCGCGACGCTCAACCTCCTGCTTCCGCTCTCGGTGGTCAACGCCGCACTCGTCTACTCCCGGCGGCGATTTCCCGACCTCGAACGCGGCTTCCGCGTCCCCGCCGTTCCCGCCGTCCCCGTCCTCGGTATCCTCGCCAACCTCGCGCTCATCTCCAACCTGCCGGTCAAAGGCGTCCTCGTCGGGCTCGTTCTGATCGTTGTGGTGATCGCGGCGTATCTCGTCTGGGGCGGCGCGCCCGGTGTCGAGGAACTGTTCGAGCGGGTAGTGGCGCCGTCCGGCCCCGCCGTCACCGGGACGGCGGCCGAACCCGAAGAAGCGGCCGCGCGCCACCGCATCCTCGTCGCCGTCGCGCGTCCGGAGCGGGCGGCACAGTACACTCAACTCGCCGCGACGCTCGGCCGTCTCCGGAGCGACGACCCGCTCGTACAGATCGTCACCGTCACCCACATCCCCGATCAGACACCGTGGGAAATCGTCGAGGACACCGCTCGCCTGCGGACCGAACGCATCGAGTCGCGGCTCGCGGACGCGGACATCGACGCCGACTACTCCGTCGAGGGACACATCTGTCAGGACGTCGCCTTCGACATCGTCCAGACCGCCCGCGACGACGGCGCCGATCTGATCCTCATGGGCTACCCCGAGGAACACACTCGGATCGCGGAGCAGGTGGAGTACACCGCACCCTGTGGTGTCCTCTTTGCCAGCGGTGTCTCCGATCCGGACACGAGCATCGTCAACGTCGGTGCCGGTGGCGGCCCCCACCACCTCGATCTCCTGCCGCTGGTCGAGCGGATGGGTCAGGAGGGGGCCGAACTCCACGTGATCAACGTCACGCCCGAGGGCGGCCCCGGCCGCTCGGAGAACGCCGAGGCGACCATCTCACTGCTCTCCGACGCCCCCTCGGTCGAGGTGCAGAACGTCACCGCCCAGACGGTCGCCGAGGGGCTCGTCACCACTGCCGCCGACAACGGCGGCATCCTCGTCATCGGCGCGACCCGCACCCGCCGACTCCGACGGTGGGTGTTCGGCAGCACGCCCGACCGCGTCATCGAACTCGCCACAGGCGTGGATCTGCCCGTCCTCGTCTACGCGAGTCCACGCGGCGTCCACGGCCCCATCGAGGACTACATCTATCCCGTCTACCGCGCGCTCACGGGGCGGTCACGTGCCCCCGCCGACGCCGCCGAATCGTCGTCGACGGCCGAGAACCAGTCGCGCTGACGTCGGTTTCAGTAGCGATTTGTGCCCTCGAACCGTCGTGCGTAGCCAATGAGTGTGCAAGCCGAGTTCGACAGGTGGGCAACGGCGGGGAAAGACCGGGGCATGGAGGAGCGCCACTGGCACACGTCCAAACACGCGCTCGCTCGGATGCCCGTCGAAGCCGGCGAGACGGTGCTCGACCTGGGCACTGGATCGGGCTACGCGCTCCGGGCGCTCCGCGAGACGCGGGACGTGGGTCGGAGCGTCGGCCTCGACGCCTCCGGCGAGATGGTTCGTAACGCCCGATCGTACACCGACGACGACCGGCTCGACTTCCTCCGGGGCGACTTCCAGTACCTCCCGTTCCAAGACGACAGCGTCGACCACGTCTGGTCGATGGAGGCCTTCTACTACGCCCAGGAGCCGGTCACCGTGCTCCGGGAGATCCGCCGCATCCTCCGCCCCGGCGGCACCTTCTTCTGTGCCGTGAACTTCTTTGCGGAGAGCGAACACACGCACGAGTGGCAGGAGTCGGTCGGCGTCGAGATGCAGCTGTGGGACCGCGAGCGGTATCGCGAGGCCTTCCGCGAGGCGGGCCTCCACGTCGCCGAACAGGATACGATCCCCGACCGCGAAATCGAGATTCCGCCGGCCGAGGAGTTCCCGATCGAAGACTGGGAGACGCGCGAGGCGATGGTCGACCGCTACCGGACGTGGGGGACGCTTCTGACGGTCGGCGTGGCGCCCTAGCGGTTTCGACGCGCAGGCACGGTCTTTTCTCCTTTCCTCTCAAACTACCGTCTCGTGTCCGCACGATCACCGCTCGCGCTCGCCCGGACCGTCGCCCGCGAGGTGCACGCACGGGACGCCACGCTCCTGGCAGCTAGCATCGCCTACTACGCGTTCGTCTCCCTCCTTCCCCTCCTCGTTCTGACGACCGTCGTCGCCACCGCCGTCGGCGGGTCGTCGCTCCGGACGACCGCCCTCGACCTTGCCGGCCGGTATCTGCTTCCCGTCGGCCAGGACGTCGTCGGCGAGGCGCTGGCGAGCACGACCGGCCGTGGCGGCGTCACGCTCGTCGGCCTCGTGCTCTTGCTCTGGAGTTCGCTCAAACTCTTTCGCGGTATCGACACCGCCTTCGCCCGCATCTACGGCACCGATCCCCGTGGGTTTCTCGGGAGCGTCCGCATCGGTGCGACGGTCCTCGTCGCGGTCGGCGTCGGCGCCTTCGGCGGTGTCGCCCTCGTCGGCGTCGTCACCCTCCTCCGAACGCCGGTCGCACTTCTCGTACCACTCCTCTTTTTCGGCATCCTCGTCGCCGCTCTCTTCCCGGTGTACTACCTGACGCCCGCGACAGCCCTCTCACCTCGGGAGGCCCTGCCGGGTACCCTGCTCTGTGCCGCCGGATGGACCACCTTCGGGACGGCCTTCGCCCTCTATGCGGCCATCGCGACGACGAGCGGTCGGTTCGCACTCTACGGCGTTCTCGGCGCCATCCTCCTCCTCGTGACGTGGTTCTACCTCGCCGGGCTGGTCTTGCTCGTGGGCGCGATCCTCAACGCCGTGCGCACCGGTCGGATCGTCGACCGGGATCGGCAGGTACAACACCCGCCGGACCGAGACCACGAGACGACGGCAATGACCGGCGACGACACGCAAACGGAGCCATCCCCGGCACCGGACATCGAGGACCTCGCCGACCGCCTCGACGAGGTTCGCGCCGACCTCGACGACTTCGAGGCGGACGTAGAGGAACGAACGGTCGATCGGCCGGAGCTGGAGTCGGAGCTGAAGGCGTACGTCCGCCGGCGGATGCGCCGCGGCCACGCCAGGGGCTGGGGCCCCTATCTCGTCCTCCTCTACGGGACGATCATGACGCTCGGCGCCTTCTACCTCCTCAGCGATCTGATCGCCCTCGTCGCGATGGTGGTCATCTTCCTGTCGACGCTCGGGCTCTACGTCCTCTTCGTCCTCGCGGGCGTCGGCATCTCCCTGCTCGGCACGCCCGGTCGCGCACTCGACACGATCCGCCGCTTCCGTCGCTGATCGGGATTCTCGGAAGTCATCATACAGTCTCGCCGAACCGTCTTGGCGCGAATCGCTGGACTTAGGATCATCCATATGCGACCTCACTCGGAACGCGGCTTATATACTTCTCGCCGTCCTCCTTCGGAGTATGTCGCGTGTCGTCCGGGTAGCCGCCGACCGTGGCGTCGGCGAGACGGTCGCCGTCGAGACAGTGCCGAACGTCGTCGTCGACCTGTTCGGTCTCCTCACGTATCTCGGCGATCCCGTGACGCTCCTGCTGGTCGTGGCTACCGGGTATCTGCTGGCCGACCACCTCGACATCTCCACGACCCGGATGGCTGCCGCGATCGGCCTCGCACTCGGCGGTGTTGCGCTGACGCTCGCGCTCAAACACGCCTTCGCGCTTCCACGTCCGCCCGGGGCGGGCGTCGACGGCTTCGGCTTCCCCAGCGGTCACGCCATCGGGGCGACGGTCGTCTACGGCGGGCTGGCGGGTCTCTTTCGTGACCGTCGGCTGACCCGCGCCGCCGCCGCTCTGATCGCCGTCGTCGCCGCGTCCCGGGTCGTTATCGGCGTCCACTATCTCGTCGACGTGCTAGTCGGCGTCGGCGTCGGCGTCGGGTATCTCGCGGTGGTCTTCCGACTCGGTCCCGGCTGGGCGCCCGAGACCGTGAGCGCGGACGCCGCCAGCCGTACGTTCGTCTTCGCCGTCGGCGTCGGGCTCCTCGCGCTCGGCGTCACCGTCGTGCTGGACACCGTCGTTGCCCTCGCCAGCGCCGCCGGTGGCCTGGTCGGCTGGTGGCTCGCCGCCGACCGGATCGACACCACGACCGGCTCGACGCGTCAGCTCGTCGCCTCGCTCGTCGTCCTGCCGGTCGTCGTCACCGTCGGCGGGACCATCGTCGAGAGCGGCGTCTCGCTCCCACTTGCCGCCGTCCTGGCTGGGGTGATCGTCGCGCTGTTGATGGCGGCCCCTGGCCTGTCGTCGATCCGATCGCTCGAACACGCGCGTCGATCCGGCTGATCCGACCGGCGGGCCGGGTCGATGGCCGCCGCTCGTCACGAGCGCGAAAAAAACCGCAACATCCGCCGATCGGCCGTTAGAACTTCTCGAGGTAGCGGTCGATCTCCCAGTCGGAGACTTCGACGATGTACTCGCCGAACTCCTGGGACTTGGCCTCGACGAACTTCTCGGCGACGTGTTCGCCCATCGCACTCTTGATCCTCTCGTCCGCCTCGAAGGCGTCGACCGCCTCGCCGAGGTTCGAGGGCAGGGTCGTGATGCCGTACTCCTCGCGCTTGGCCTCGTCGAACTCGTAGATGTTCTCGCGGACCGGGTCGGGGCAGTCGAGGTCGTGCTCGATGCCGTCGAGACCGGCGTGGATCATGGCCGCGAAGGCGAGGTAGGGGTTACACGACGGGTCGGGCGACCGAAGCTCGATCCGCGATGCGGCGGGCACGCGTGCGGCCGGCTTGCGGACGAGCGCCGAGCGGTTGCGGTCGGACCAGGCGACGTAGACGGGGGCCTCGTAGCCCGGAACCAGACGCTTGTAGCTGTTGACGGTCGGGTTGGCGATGGCCGTGATCGCCGGGGCGTGTTCGAGGATGCCGGCCAGGTAGCTCTTGGCCGTATCGCTCAGGTTGAACTCGTCGTCCTCGTCGTGGAAGGCGTTCTCGCCGTCCTCGGTGAACAGCGACATGTGGGTGTGCATCCCCGAGCCGTTGATCCGGGCGATGGGCTTGGGCATGAACGTCGCGTGCAGGTCGTGTTCGGCCGCGATGGCGCGAACGACCGACCGGAAGGTCGCGACGTTGTCGGCCGTCGACAGGGCGTCGTCGTAGGTGAAGTTGATCTCGTGTTGACCCTGGGCGACTTCGTGGTGCGAGGCTTCGATGTCGAAGCCCATGCTCTCGAGGCCGTAGATGATGTCACGGCGCACGTCGGACGCGAGGTCCTTCGGCGCGAGGTCGAAGTAGCCGCCGGCGTCGTTGGTCTTGGTCGTCGCGCGACCGTCCTCGTCCTCCTCGAACAGGAAGAACTCCGGTTCGGGCGCCATGTTGACGTTGTAGCCCATCTCCTCGGCGCGCGCGATGGCGTCTTTGAGAACACCACGCGGGTCGCCCGAGAACGGCTCGCCGGTCGAGGTATCGACGACGTCACAGATGAGGCGGGCCGCCGCACCGCCCTCGGAATCGCCGTTGCGCCACGGCAGGACCGCGAACGTCTCCGGATCGGGGTCGAGCCGCATGTCCGACTCCTGAATGCGGACGAAGCCGTCGATGGAGGAGCCGTCGAAGTAGATCCCCTCGGTGAACGCCTTCTCCGCCTGTGTCGCCGGCACCGAGACGTTCTTGACCGTCCCGAGAATGTCGGTGAACTGCAGTCGAAGGAAGTCGACGTTTTTCTCGTCGATCTCGTCGATTACGTCCTGTTCTGTGGCCGTCAAACCGCCGTCAGTCGCCGTATTTTCGTCCGTCATGTTCTGGACAGGGTAAATCTATACTCCTAGTATTAAGCCCTTTTTGTTGCCTGCAATTTACTCACGGTCTCGATCGGAATTGGATATTCGTAAACTTCTATACCCCTGGGGTCGTTCGTAACTGCCGTGACGTACGAAAATCTCGACGCCAAGCTGATCAACGCGCTGCTCGGTGATGGCCGAGCGAGCCTGCGAAGCCTCGCCGAAGAGCTCGACGTCTCCGTCACCACCGTCTCGAACCACCTGCGCGACCTGGAAGAGGAGGGCGTCATCGAGGGGTACACGCCCCGCGTCAACTACGGCGCCCTCGGCTACGACGTGACTGCCATCCTGCAACTGAAGGTAGAGGGGAGTGCGCTCCCCGACATCACCGACCGCCTCCAGGAGCAGAAACAGATGGTCAGCGTCTACGAGGTCACCGGCGACTACGACGTGATCGCCATCGGCAAGTTCATCGACACCGACGGCATGAACGAGCAGATCAAGACGCTCCTGACCGACGCCGACATCCGCGAATCCAACACGAGCGTCGTCCTCAACGCCGTCGTCGAGAACAAGCAGTTCGATCTCGACGTCGACGACGACTGATAGGGAGTATCGTACCTGTCCATAGAGTCTCGCCGAAACGGTCTGGCGAGACTCTATGACGACTTCCGATACCCCCTATGAGACCGCCGGCTGTTCGCCGACCGAACGCTCGCCGGTCCGGGATGGCACCTGTCCCGGCCAGTACCGGCCGCATCCGCGGCGTCCCGCGAGCACCCGGGACGACGGCCTATCGGGACACGTCGGGCGGCGTACCGTGCAGCTGTGCGTGGCGGACGGCACCGATCCGCCAGCGGAGCAGTCCGACACAGCTCAGCCCCACCACCAGCGCCCCCACGACGACGTAGAAGGCGAGTTCGTACTCGCCGGTCAGTTCGACGATACGGGCCACCAGCGTCGGTCCGGCGACCCCCGCCATCGACCACGCCGTGAGCGTGTAGCCGTGGATCGCCCCCAGTTCCTGCGTGCCGAACAGATCCGCGAGATACGCCGGGAGGCAGGCGAAGCCGCCGCCGTAGCACGTGATCACGAGGAACAGCACGCCCGCGAACAGGGGGACGGCCGTGATGCGCGGGAGCGCGAGGAAGGCCGCAATCTGGATACCGAAGAAGGCAGCGTAGGTGGTGGTCCGTCCCAGATAGTCCGACAGGCTGGACCAGACGATGCGCCCCACGCCGTTGAACAGGCCGATCAACCCCACCACCGTGGCCGCGACTCCCGCGCTCGCGCCCGTGATCGCCTGTGTCATGTTCGACGCCACCGACAGGAGCATGATTCCCGCGGAGACGTTGATGAAGACGATCAGCCAGACCAGATAGAACTGTGGCGTCCGGATCGCCTCGCTCGCCGTCCGCTGTTCCAGATCGGCAGCGACGATCACGCCGTGGCTGTCCGTCTCCACGACGGCGTCCGGATCGATCCCGGCGGGCATCCACCCCTCCGGCGGTGCCTCCAGATACGCCGCTCCGGCCGCCATCGCCACGAAGTAACCGACCCCGAGGACGTAGAACGTCGTCGGGATACTCGTCGCCTGGATCAGGTAGTTCGCGACCGGTCCCGTCACCAGCGCGCCGGCGCCGAAGCCCATCACGGCCAGTCCCGTCGCCAACCCCCGCCGGTCGGGGAACCACTTCACCAACGTCGAGATGGGGCTGATGTATCCGAGGCCGAGGCCGACGCCCGCGACGACGCCGTAGGTTAGCACGAACCCCACGTGACTTCCCACCGAGACGGCGACACCGGCGAGAATCGTCCCCCCGGCGAACGCGACGGCTGCCGCCGTCCCCGACACCCGCGGCCCGTAGCGCTCCACGTACCGCCCCAGTAGCGCCGTCGACATCCCCAGTGTGAAGATGGCGACGGTAAACCCGAGCGTCACGTCACCGATACTCCACCCCTGGGACGCCTGGAGGGGACGCTGGTAGACGCTGTAGGCGTACACGGAGCCGATAGAGAGGTGGATCAGCATCGCCGACGCGGCGATGAGCCAGCGGTTTTTCGCGGTCGTGGGGGACATACGTGCCGCATCGGCCGACGCGGGCAAAAAACAGTACGGCGACTACCGATATCGTAGATTACTCGCCCCCGCCCTACTCCCACCGGTCGCCCGCGGCAAAAAGCTGGAGCAAAAAACCGCTATTCGAACCCGTCCTCGAACACGAAGGTTCCGTTGCGCTGAACGACTTCCCCGTCCACCTCGATCACCGATTCCTCGGACATGTCGACGATCATGTCGACGTGTTCGGCGCTCTCGTTGCGCTCGTTTTCCTCCCCTACGGTGTCGGCGTAGGCGTTGCCTACCGCCATGTGGACGGTGTCGCCCATCTTCTCGTCGAACAGCATGTTGTACGTGAACTGGTCGATAGAGCGGTTCATCCCGATCCCGAGTTCGCCGAGATAGCGTGCGCCCTCGTCCGTCTCCAGAATCCCGGTGAGTACGTCCTCGTTGCGCTCGGCGCTGTGGCCGACGACCTGCCCCTCCTCGAACCGGAGGCGGGCGCCCTCGATTTCTTTGCCCTTGCGGTACAGCGGCATATCGAAGTGGACGTAGCCGTCGACCGACTCCGTGACCGGTGCCGTGAACACCTCACCGCCGGGGAGGTTGTGCTCACCGTAGTCGTTCAGGGTCGGGTTGCCCGCGACGGACATGGTGACGTCGGTGTCGTCGCCGCTCTTGATCCGCACCTCGTCGGCGCCGTCTAGGATCTCGACCATCTGTGCCTGGTGTTCGCGCTGTTCGTCCCAGTCGAGCGTAACGGCGTCCCAGACGAAATTTTCGTACGCCTCGCTGCTCATGCCCGCGAGCTGGGCGTGGCCCGAGGAGGGGTACTGCGTGAGACACCAGCGCTTGCCCAGCCGCTCGTCGAGGACGGGTCGCATCGCCCGTCGGTAGGCCGCGTTCGTCTCCGGGGTCACGTCGCTCTGCTCGGAGACGTTCTCGCCCCCGCGTGCGATGACGAACGCATCCGCCTCCTCGAACAGGGCCAGCTGGTGGCTCGGCGTCTCGAAGTCCTCCTCGTCGCTCGCACGGAGATACGCCCGCGCCGCGCGTTCGGAGTTGTTCACGTAGACGGGGTTCGCCCCCCGGTCGCCCAGCACCTCGTGGAGCGCCACGGCGAGGTCCTCCGCGACCGCCGGCATGCTGATGACGACGTTATCACCGGATTCGATGCGCGTCGAGTGATCGACGATGATCTCCGCGTGCGTGCGAATGCGCGGGTCCATGTCACCGCCTTTCGGTGCGGGCGGCAAAGCCTTTCGGAGTCCGTGGGAGTATATTTTTGTCGTGTGGTACCGAACCACACGTGGCCGCCGAGACGGGCGGCCGAGCCAGCATGCCGACGTTCATCAGCCTCGTGAACTACACGGCGGAGGGCGTACAGAACATGGACGAGAGCCCGGACCGCCTCGACGCCGCGCGGGAGGTGGTCGAGTCGATGGGCGGGGAGCTACTGGAGTTTTACCTCACTATGGGGCAGTACGACGCCGTTGCGATTATGGAACTGCCGGACGCGGAGACGGCGACGCAGGCCGGTATCACCATCTCCGGAGCCGGGGCCGTCCGGACCGAAACGCTTCGGGCGTTTCCGGAAGCCGAGTACCGCGACCTGGTCGACGGCCTGCCGTAATCGACCTCCCGCTTTTTATCGTGGCCGTTCGATGCCGACCATGATCGATCTCCGATCCGACACCGTCACGCGCCCCTCGGACGCGATGCGCGAGGCGGCTGCGGACGCCGACGTGGGCGACGACGTGTACGGCGACGATCCGACCGTGAACGAACTCGAACGTCGGGCGGCCGAGGTGGTCGGCTGCGAGGCCGCGCTGTTCGTCCCGACGGGGACCATGGGCAACCAGATTGCGGCCCGCGTCCACGCCGACGCGGGGACCGAGGTCATCGTCGACCGAGAGGCCCACGTCGTCCGGTGGGAGGTGGGCGGCCTCGCGCGCCACGCCGGCCTCCAGACCCGCACCGTCGACGCCGAACGTGGTGTCCCGACGCCCGAGCGGATTCACGAGCACTGGCACGCCGCCGACCTCCACCGGCCCGGGACTGGCCTCCTCTGTCTGGAGAACACACACAACGCCCGCGGTGGCATCGCCGTCTCGACTGCTCGGATTCGGGCGGCGACCGGCGCCGCCCACGATCACGGCGTGCCCGTCCACCTCGACGGCGCCCGCCTGTTCAACGCCTGTGTCGCTCTCGACGCCGATCCCGACGAGATGGTCGCACCCGTCGACTCCGTGCTGTTCTGTCTCTCGAAGGGGCTCGGCGCTCCCGTCGGGTCGATGCTCGCCGGGAGCGAGGCGTTCGTCGCCGAGGCCCGCCGGATGCGCAAACTCCACGGCGGCGGGATGCGGCAGGCGGGCCTGATCGCCGCGCCCGGTCTCTGCGCACTGGAGAATCGGGACCATCTCGCGGTCGACCACGCGAACGCCGAACGCCTCGCTGCGGGACTCGACGACCTCGACGGCGTGTCGGCGCCGACGCCGGAGACGAATATCGTCGTCGCCGACGTGAGCGGCGCCCACCTCGATGCTGGCTCGTTCGTCGACGCCTGTGCCGACCGCGATGTCGGCTGTGTCCCCGTCGGCGACACCACGGTCCGGTTCTGTACCCACCTCGACGTTGACCGGGGCGACGTGGACCGGGCGCTCGATCGGATCGGGGCGGTGCTATAGCTCGGGTTCGACGTAGACGAACCGCACCCGGTCGTCGCGCTGGCGGAGTTTCTCCTCGATCCGACTGATGTCGGCGTCGAGATCCTCGGTGCCGAGGTCGGGATCGAAGCTCACGTCCGCGGCGACGAGGATGTCGGCCGGTCCGACGAACATCGTCCGGAAACGGTCGACGTGGGTCACGCCCGGATGGTCGCGGATGATCGACTCGAAGTCCGTCTCCAGCCCTTTCGGCACGCTCTCGCCCAGCAGGAGCCGCTTGTTTTCCCACGCTAGCGCCAGCGCGAAGCACATCAGCATGATGCCGATGAGTGCCGCGGAGACGGCGTCGTAGATGTGGTTGCCCGTGACACGCGTGAGCACGATGCCGACGAGTGCGACCACCGCCCCGCCGAGGGCGATGGCGTCCTCGGTGAAGGCGGTGAGCGTCGTCACGTCGCTGGTCGTCCGGAATGCCTCGGCCAGATTCGACCAGCCGTACTCCTCCATCTGGCGCTGGAGCTCGGCGTAAGCTTTCACGAACGCGTAGGTTTCGAACGCGATGGCCCCGAGGAGGACGGCGACGCTCACGTAGACGGTGTCGAACGTGATTCCCGCGAGCGTCACCGTCCCCGGTGCGACCGAGTGACCGTGGAGGATCGCGTTGTATCCGTGTTTCAGGCTCTCCCAGCCCGCGATGCCGAACAGGAGGACCGACACCAGAAAGCTGTAGAAGAACTGTGCCTTTCCGTAGCCGAAGGGATGCCCCCGACTCGGCGTCTTCCCGCTGTATCTGATGCCGATCAGCAGAAACACCTGGTTGCCGGTATCCGAGATGGAGTGGTACGTCTCCGAGAGCATGGAGGGGCTCCCGGTGAGGAGAAACGCCACGAATTTCAGGACAGCGATAGCTCCGTTCGCGACGAGTGCGGCCAGGACGACCGACTTGCTGCCTGCCATATGCATCCCGTCGACTGGCCGCCGATTCAACCTTCCGACCGAAATCGAGTCACCGGTGGCCGTTCACCCTCCCGCTACTGTCGGCTGTAGCTGCTCGTGGCGACAACCGAACCCTTTCGTGCGGTTGGTTCCACGATGACCTACAACCGTCAATGCTCGTCGTCTGCTCCGACACCCACGGCACCGACGACCCGCGCCTGACCGGCCGGACCCGCGAGGCGGTCGACGCTGCCGATCTCGTCGTCCACGCCGGCGACTTCACTACCACCACCGTCCTCGACGCATTCCGAGATCGAGCCGAGCGCCTCGTCGCCGTTCACGGCAACGCCGACGCCGTCGCCGTGCAGGAGCGACTGCCGCCCGCGGCGACGACCACCTACGCCGGTGTGCCCATCGCGGTTACCCACACCGAACGCGGCGGAGCGACGGCGCTCTCCATGTTCGGCCGTCAGCGCGGCGCCGACCTCGTCGTCTCGGGGCACACCCACCGCCCGACGGTCGACACGCCCGAGGCCGGACCGACGCTTCTCAATCCGGGGAGTCACGCCGACCCGCGGGGCCACCGGGCGGCACACGCGGAACTCTGGTCGGCGGGAAGCGAGGCGGCCCCCGACGAGATGGCCGACGCCGAGACGGGACTGGTCGGGATGCTCCGTTCGCCAGCGGGTGACGTACTCGGCCGGATTCGAGTACCGACACGGGGCTGATAGCGATTGCTATCAGCGTGTAACGACTCATACTGTCGGCTGTGACTGTTTCACGAGGCTCACCACTTCGTCGCGAGCCCGGCGACCGACGCACGGCCGGCAGTACAAACCGAAACGAGGGAGGGCCGAAGCGGGTCGGGTGACCACGCGATTCGACGTACACCGGTGATAGTATTATAAACGGCGTAAACTCAAAGCCCCGTTGTAGCTTTCCGGTGCGATAGCTGACGATCGGTGCGCCGGCTCCGTTTCGATACCGTCGTCGAGAGGCACACGCAGGTCGAGGCGCCGACCCTGCTCACCTGTCCAAGACCTGTCGTCACGGCCGTTCCCCTGTCGAAACAACTTTCTGCGCGCCGAGCGTCGTTTCGGCCATGCAGGCGACCGTTCTCCAGTTCTCTTCGCTCCTCGAGGACCCCATCTTCCTCGCGCTGGTGGCGCTGATGCTGTTGCTCGTCCTCTTCGGCTACTTGCTCGTTCGCCGGACGCTCCTCTCGCTTCGTGAGGGGTACGACGAGGGGTACCGCTGATCCACCCCTGTCGCGGTCGACGGACGATAAATCCTATTACGTCCCCCCGCTCACAGGCGGGCACAGCTTGATGGTCGCCACCGGTACGCTCCTGACGTTCGTCGTCGCGGCGCTCGCCAGCCTCTTCATGGCGTGGGCCATCGGTGCCGGGTCCTCGGGATCGACGCCCTTTGCCGCCGCCGTCGGCGCGAACGCCATCTCCGTGATGCGGGCTGGCTTCGTCGTGGGTCTACTCGGTTTTTCCGGCGCCGTCCTGCAGGGTGCAAACGTCACTGAGGCGGTCGGCACGCAACTGATCGGCGGCGTCTCGCTCACCGCGACGGCGGCTATCGTCGGCCTGCTGACCGCCGCTATCCTCGTCGCTATCGGCGTCTTCACCGGCTATCCGATCGCCACTGCATTCACCGTCACCGGCGCCGTCGTCGGTGTCGGCCTCGCCCTCGGCGGTGACCCCGCGTGGCCGAAATACCGACAGATTGCGACGCTGTGGGTCCTGACTCCCTTCGTCGGTGGCGGCGTCGCCTACATCACCGCGCGACTGCTCCGCGCTCCGTCCGTTCCCGAGCGCTACGCCATCTCCATCCTCGGCGGCCTCGTGGGCGCCCTCGTCGCCACCATCGAGTTCGCGGCGCTTGGCCCGGCCGGCCAGCAGGGCTCCATCGCGAGTACCATCGCCGCCGACCTCCCCGTCGGTACCGGGTTCGTCACGGCCGTCTGCGCGCTCCTCGTCGTCGCCGTTCTCTACCGCGGCCTCGTCACCGATCCCGAGACGGCCCAGCGGCGCTTCCTCCTCGCGCTCGGCGGTCTCGTCGCCTTCTCCGCCGGCGGGAGCCAGGTCGGACTGGCCATCGGGCCGTTAGTCCCCTTGCTCGACGAGGTCGCAATTCCCCTGCCGGCGGTACTCGCGGGCGGCGGGTTCGGCCTCCTGCTCGGCTCGTGGACCGGTGCGCCGCGGATGATCAAGGCGCTTGCACAGGACTACTCCTCACTCGGCCCCCGGCGATCCATCGCGGCGCTTATCCCTTCGTTCGCCATCGCGCAGGCCGCAGTCGCCTTCGGCATTCCCGTCTCGTTCAACGAAATCGTCGTTTCGGCGATCATCGGCTCGGGCTACGCCGCGGGCGGGAGCGGCGTCAGTCGCCGGAAGATGCTCTACACCGTCCTCGCGTGGATCGGCTCCCTGCTCCTCGCGCTCTCGCTCGGCTACGGCGTGTTCACTCTCATCGACGCGCTGGTGGCGTGAGCAACGGCGATCAGCTTTCGGCCTCGGCCTCGTCGACGGGCTCTCTGGCGTCCGCGTCCTCGTGGATCGTGATCCGTGCTTTCATGATCCGGGTGTTGTCGACCTGCTCGATCCGGATGGTGATGCTGTCGTAGTCGATGGTTTCCCCCTCCTCGACGAGGCGGCCGGCGCGGTTGAAGATGAAGCCTGCCAGTGTCTCGAACTCCTCGCCCTCCGGCAGATCGAGGTCGAGCATCTCGTTCACCTCGTCGATGTTGACCTCGCCGCGGACGATCACCACGTCGTCCTCGATGAACTCGAACGGCTCCTCCTCGTCGCCCTCGAGGATGTCGCCGACGATCTCCTCGACCATGTCCTCGAGTGTGATCAGGCCCTCCGTGGTCCCGAACTCGTCGATGACGATCACCATCCGCATCCGGTTGTCCTGAATCTCCTCCAGCAGCTCGTCGACGTTTTTGGACTCGGGGACGTGGAGCGTGGGCTGGACCACGTCCGTCAGATCGCTCTCCCCTTCGCCGTAATCCTTCTCGCGGACCAGGTCACGCAGGGTGACGATGCCGATGATGTTGTCCAGGTTGCCCTCGTAGACGGGGATGCGCTCGTGGTCACTCTGGACGCAGGTTTCGATGGCCTCGTCGAGTGTGGCGTCTTTCGGCACCGCCGTCATGTCGAGTCGCGGTGTCATCACCTCCTTGGCGATGGTGCGGTTGAACCGGAAGATGCGCTGGAACATCTCGCGCTCCTCCTCCTCGATCACGCCCTCCCGTTCTCCGGTCTGGATCATATTCTGAATCTCGTCGCGGGTGACGTACGTGGTCTCGATGGCCGACCGTCCGCCGGTCACGCGGTTGACCGCGCGGGTCAGGTGGTCGAACACGACCACCAGCGGGAGCAACGCGAGTTCGGAGTATTTCAGCGCGCGCGCGATTCGGAGCGCCCACGACTCCGTGTTCTCGACTGCGTACGACTTCGGTGCGCTCTCGCCGAACAGGAGGACGAGCGTCGTGATGCCGAACGTCGCCGCGAGCACGGCCTGTCCCTGCGAGAGGTAGATAGCGAACAGTCCCGTCGCGATGGAGGACATCGCGATGTTGACGATGTTGTTGCCGACGAGAATCGTGATCAGGAGCCGGTGCGGGTCGGATTTCAGTTCCTGGACTATCTGAGCCCCGGGCACGCCGTCCTCGACGAGCGAATCGACTCGGTGGCGGGCCAGCGAGAACATCGCAATCTCCGAGGAGGAGAAAAACGCTGACAGCGCGATCAACACCAGAATCGCCACCGATCCCACGATCGTGACTGTCGTGTCGGTAACTGACACGATATCCGAGAGTTGGGCCACGCTCCCGACTCCGGCGGCGCTCGCTGTCGACGACAAACCCATGGAAGTACTGACCATAATCACGGGCCTGAATTAAGCGTTGCCCTCACGGCTTCCGTATCACCCGAGCGAAGGGCTTAGGCCCGGGCCTACCATACCACGCCACATGCCAGAGCGTGACCCACCGATCACCCTGTATCGACTGCAGGCGTGCCCGTACTGCGAACGCGTCGTCCGGACGCTCCAGGACCTCGGTCTCGACTACACCTCGCGGTTCGTCGAGCCGATGCACTCCGAGCGCAACGTCGTCAAGCGGGTCGCTGGCTCGCGTCCCGTCCCCGCCATCGTCGACGAACGCACCGGCGTCACGATGTCCGAGTCGGCCAACGTCGTCGAGTATCTCGAATCGACCTACGGCGACGGCCTCGTCGCCGGTGGAGGAGGGGACGACTGATGGTCGATTTCGACGTCGTCGACCTGCCCGACGCCGACCACGTCGCCGAGGGCGACCGTGCCCCGAACTTCACCCGACCGCTCGTCAACGACGAGTACTGGGCGGACGCCTCCCTCGCCGATCTAACCGCCGACGGCCCTGTCTGCCTCGTCTTCTACCCCATGGACGGCTCCTTCCCCGCGACGTACATCTGGAACGAACTCCGGGACCGCGCGGTCGACGACCTGCTCACCGTCGTCGGCGTCTCCATCTCGACCCCGTACGCCCACAAGCGACTCATCGAGGAACGCGACATGACCTTCGACCTCTTCGCGGACCCCGCGAACGGCGTCGCCGAGGCCTACGGCGTCGCACACGACCTCGACGGGATGGCCGGCATTTCGGAGCCCCGGCCCGCCGCCTTCCTGATCGACGAGGACCGCACCGTCCAGTACGCGTGGGTCGCTGCGGAGTGGCCCGACTTCCCGCCGTACGACGACCTCGAAGCCGAGATTCGGGCGCTCGTCGACTGAATGAGCGTCACCGACGCTGCGGCCGCCGTCCGCGAGGGCCACGCCGTCGTCTACCCGACCGAGACGGTGTACGGCCTCGGTGCCGACGCGACGGACGCTGACGCCGTCGAACGGGTGTTCGAGCTGAAGGATCGGGACCGGGGGAAGCCGCTCTCCCTCGGCGTCCCGTCCGTCGACGTCGCCCTCGACCACACGCGGCCAACGGAGCGGGAAGAGCGGTTCATGCGCCGTTTCCTCCCCGGCCCCGTGACCGTCGTGGTCGAGCGACGGTCGACACTCCCCGATATCCTCACTGCCGGCCGGGACCGGGTCGGTGTTCGCGTGCCCGACCACCAGACGGCGCTCGATCTGCTGGAGCGCGCCCCGCCGCTGACCGCCACCAGCGCCAACCGCTCCGGGGCGTCGAGCGTCACGCGCGTCGGGGACCTCGACGTCCGGATCCGTGAGGGCGTCGCCGTCGTCGTCGACGGCGGCGAGACACCCGGCACCGAGAGCACCGTCGTCGACCCCGGCCGGGGCGTGATGCACCGCCGCGGCGCGATGGCCGACGACATCGAAGCGTGGCTCTCGTAGCGGTGGCGAGTCGTCGCACGTCCGACCGCCGGGCTGGCGACGATCGGGTGTGCGGACGGGGTCAGACGCTACTGCCCAGGCCCAGGAGTGACTTGAGCGAGCGCGTCCGGACCCCACATCGCTCGCGGTAGTCACAGGCGTCACACTTGCTTTCGTCGTCGATTCGTGGCGGTGGGCCGTCGATTCCGCGGACCGTCCGTACCGTCCGCCGGTAGGCGGCCCGATTGCGCGTCGTCAGCGCGACCCGACGGACGACGCCGTGAGCTGGATACTCCACCAGTGCCGCCGGAATCTCCCGTTCCCGTTCCCACGCCAGGGCTTTCGCCATCGCCACCGCTCGAACGCGCTGTGGGCGCCATACCCCCTCCTCCGGTGGCCGCCCCGGCGAGACGAACGTCGGGATCGGTGGGTCGCTCGGGAGGATCTTGTGTGCGACGCCGCGACACTCCCGTCCCGTCAGCAGCCGCTCTCGCTCGACCGGATCGGCCAGCGCGTCCCAGTCGTCGCGCGCGGCGAGACGGTCGAGCGCCGTCCGGTACGCTGCCGGCGGGCGTTCGATCGGCTCTGCAGCGAGTTCGGCGTCGCTCGCCGCCCGAAGTGTCGGATAGCGAAAGGCCAGGTCCCGACGAGTACGGGCCGCCGGTGGGGGGTCCGTCATCCCCTCCTGTTCGGCGTAGTAGTACTGTCGGGGACAGTACGCCGCCCGCGCGAGTTCGGCGAAGGTGAGCACGGACTCCAGTGGTCGTGTCATCCGACTTGAACTGCGGGGACGGCGCGTTTCAGCCCTATTTCTCCTGATAATTTGGAAACAGCGTTTAAGCGTTCTCGTCTCGGACCCCGGACCGGAGGAACAGGAGGCGATCACGCTGCCTCCGAATATCATGAGTTCGAACGTCAAGGACGAAGCCGGGAATGAACCGGCCGAAGACGGCGACCAGCGCAGATACGCCGAGTTGACCACTGGCAACGGCGAGTGTATCATCTACGACCGCGAGAACCACGGCGCGTGGATTCAGTCGACGGTGTCGATGCCGGTAGCGCAGCTCGATTGATAGTGGTCGCTGTAAGTCAGTATCGGTGGTTCGTCGACCCGTCTTGGCGACCCACCGGTACACAGTTACAGTACTTACTACGATACGTACGGTACGTCCGGCTGTCGACGATCACGGGGGCGGCGACGGTCGGCACACCGTTACAACAGTCCGTCCGCAACACCTGCTGCTCCGACCGCTTCGACGGCGCCGAGCCCCGCCGCTCGCTCCCGTCTCATACTGCCGGCTGTAACTGCTTCGAGATACAGTAGCGTTTGGAACCATTTACACAGTCGATCGTCTGCAATCTTGCGATCGGCCGTGCAATGACTTACAACCGCGACTACAGTTGTCTCCCCGATGCGAACTCCTGTACCGACTTACAGCCGGCAGTGTTAGGCCGACCGGGCGTCCTCTCGGATATCACCCGTTCGCTCGGCCTCGTAGCGCCGCTCGGCAATCCAGCCCCCGAACGCCAGCCCGATCAACGACAGGGATAGCGCCGGGAACAGTTCGATTCCAGCGGCCAACGCCAGCCCAGTGACGATGACCACGCCGAGTGTCATGCCAACGATCGAAGCGCGTGTTCGACCCTTCATAGCCGGTTGTCGGATACGCGGGTGGCCGTATTCACTATCATCTATCGTGTCAGTTTCGTCCTGGACGAAACGTTAAAGAGGTCTCTCGTCGGTAACGTCGCTATCGGTGGGTCTCCGGGCGTGGCGTCGTGTCGTGAGCTAAGGCTTCGCACCAGCGACCGAGGAAAAAGTGGGATGGGCCCTGCCGGATTCGAACCGCGCAGAGTTCGCTCCGCTCGTCCGCTGGGCTCGAATCCTTCTTGCGGTCTTTTTCCCCAAGTTTTTGCGAGGGAGCGAAGCGACCGAGGAAAAAGTGGGATGGGCCCTGCCGGATTCGAACCGCGCAGAGTTCGCTCCGCTCGTCCGCTGGGCTCGAATCCTTCTTGCGGTCTTTTTCCCCAAGTTTTTGCGAGGGAGCGAAGCGACCGAGGAAAAAGTGGGATGGGCCCTGCCGGATTCGAACCAGCGATCACCCGGTGTCTCATGCCCGCGACGGGTGTCACGGTCAGTATGAGCCGGGGGCTTTAACCAGACTAAGCTAAGGGCCCGTATGCGCCGTATCGACACTCGGCCGTCTTGAACGTGCCGGACTCTCTGCTGTCGACCAAAAGGTTGAGGACGCCCATCGTCATAGACTTACAACAACCGAGTCGTCGACGGCGTCGGGGCACGGCCCGACTGTGGCCGGCAAACGCCGTCGATACACCTTCCCATGACAGATTCCCCCGTCTCCAACGCCGTGCTCGTCACCGTCGACTCGTTGCGCGCTGACGCCATCGAACCGTACGGCGGCGACTACGACACGCCGACGCTGTCCGCGCTCGCCGACCGTGGCACCGTCTTCGAGAACGCTTTCGCACACGGCAACTGGACGCCGATGTCGTTCCCTTCGATTCTGGCCTCGCGGCCGGCCTTCGCGGACACTGGGCGCATCGGCGTCGATGGTGAGGACGTGACGACTCTCGCCGAACAGTTACAGGCGGCGGGTGTCGCCACCGGCGGCTTCAACGCCGCCAACGGTTTCCTCACCGAACACTGGGGCTACGACGAGGGCTTCGACGCCTTCGACGCCTTCGTCGGCGGCAGCACCGACGGCCGGGCCGGCGAGTTCGTCGCCGCCCACCCGACGTGGGGAGCGTGGCTCCAACTTCTCACCTCGCCGTTCCGCCGCGCTGGCAACTTCCTCCGCGGCGGCAGCGACGAACAGCCCTTCACCGACGCCTCGCGGATGCTCGACACGGAGCGGGCGGCCACCTCCTTTATCGCCGAGACGGACGAGCCGTTCTTCCTCTGGGTTCACTACATGGACGCCCACACGCCGTACGTCCCCGCACCGCGCTACCTTCGCGGCACCGGCCGCCGCGTCGGTAAGGTACGGATGCTGATCGCCCACGTCCGGACAGGGTTAGGGTGGTCCGTGGGTGATCGCACGCTCGCCGACCTGCGCACGCTGTATCAGGGTGCGGTCCGACAGGTCGACGCCAGTCTGGACCGCCTGCTCGACTCGCTCGACGAAGCGGGCGTCGCCGACGACACCGCTGTCGTCCTCGCCGGCGACCACGGGGAGGAGTTCATGGACCACGGACACCTCGCGCACTACCCGAAACTCTACGACGAGCTGGTCCACGTGCCCTTGATCGTCGACGTACCGGGGTTCCCCGCCCGTCGGGTGTCCGATCACGTTGGCCTCGACGCCATCGCGCCGACGGTCTGTGACCTCCTCGGCGTCGATCCGGCAGACGAGTGGGTGGGTGAGAGTCTCCTGCCGACGATTCGGGACGGCGTCGCGCCGCCCGACGCGCCGGTCGTGACCGTCACCGTCCGCGGCGACGACGTGACCAAGCAGCCGATCCCCCGATCGCTCGACGAGGGCGACCTCCTGGTGAGCGCCCGTGACGCCGACTGGGTGTACATCCAGAACACGGCGACGGGGGCGGAGGAACTGTACGACCGGCGGGTGGACTCGGACCAGCAGACGGATCGGTCGACCGACGACGATCCGGAGGCGGCAGCGGCCCGCGAACACCTCCGGACGGTCGTCGAGGATCACGCGTCGATGCTGGTGTCGGTCGACGCCGACGACGGCGACGGCAGCGTCGACGAGGACATCGAGACGAGACTCGAAGCCCTCGGTTACCGATAGCTCCGCGGATGCTCCGGCGCTTCCTGCGGGCCGTACTGATCGGTCCCGAGGCCCCGCAACTGCGGCGGTTTTTCGCCGTCGGTCTGGTGGCTGCCGGCGTTCAAACGGGCCTTCTCGGCGCACTCGTCGAGTGGGGAAACGTCCAGTATCTCCTGGCCGCCATCGTCTCCATCGAGATCACGATCCTCCTCCAGTACGGTGTGAACAATCGCTGGACGTTCCACGCCTCACGCCACCAGGGATGGCGGGAGTACGCCCAGGGTCTCCTGCGGACGAACGTCGTCCGCGGCACGGCCATCCCCATCCAGATCGGCGTGTTGTACGCCCTCGTCTCGGTCGCGGCGATTCCCTACCTGATCGCCAACGGCGCCGGCATCGTCGTCAGCGGCATCTACCGATACGTCCTCGACTCGCGATGGACGTGGAAAGGGTAGTGCTGTCGACGATAAGTCGATCGAGAGAGTCACCACCCCGTGATGGCGATTCTCTCGAAACAGTTACAGCCGACAGTGCGCTCACCAGTCTAGCTGCCGTTGCAGGAGCGCCGTCCCGCCGAACAGCATCATTCCGAGCACGAACAGACAGGCGATGGCCGCGTACGTCAGCGTCGGCTGCAGGTTCCGCATCCCCTGGTTGACGAGGACGCCGAGGCCGCCGTTGGCGACGAACCACTCGGCGATGACGACGCCGGAGAGGCCGCTGACGATGGAGAGTTTCACGCCGGCAAGTACGGTCGGCACCCCGTACCGTAGGCGGACGAACAGTCGCGCCCGGCGGGGGGCATCGACGGAGTCGAGTAGCGAACGGTGTGTCTCCGGGAGCGTCGTCAGGCCGCTCGCCGTCGCGACGGCGATGGGGAAGAACGTCGCGAGCGCGACCAGCACGGTCGCCGCCGAGAAGGAGATGCCGAGCCAGACAAGCAGGAGGGGCGCGGCGACGATGGTCGGCGTCACGCGCGCACCGACGAGAAACGGGCCGGCGACCGGACGAGCCCGCGGTGCGAACGCGACGACCGCCCCGACAGTCCCCCCGACGACCGCCCCCAGCGCCCAGCCCGCGGCGAGTTTGTGGAGGGATCCGATCGTCGCCGACAGGAATAGTCCGGGCGTCGCCCACAGCGACCCGACGACGGCCGACGGAGCAGGCAGGAACACGGCCGCGTTCGGGATGGTCGCCGTCCCGGCCACCCAGACAGCGCCGAGGACGGCTAGGGCGACGGCGCTGAAGAGGGCGCGTTCCGGCGTCGGTGCCGGCACGGCTCCGCCGCGGGTTCCGAACCCACTTGCGATCCCGTCCGCGCGGTCGGTCCAGCGGTACCGTCGCTCGTAGCCGACGACGAGTCCGAAGAGCGCTAACCCAACGCCGACGATCAGCGCCACCTCTGCGAACAGCAGTGGCGTATCGAGATTCGCGGCCGCCTGCAACACGGCGTGACCGAGTCCCCGAGACGCCGCGAGGAACTCGGCGAGCAACACCCCCTCGACCGCGAGCGGCGTGGCGATTTTCACCCCTGCGAAGACGCTCGGCAGGGCGTTCGGGAGTCGGACGTGCCGGATTCGTTTCCACGTCGACGCGTCGACCGCTCGCAGGAGATCGAGTTGACTCGATGGCACCGACAGGAGGCCATCGAGGGTCGCGACGGTCACGGGGAAGAAGGTGAGGATGGCGGCCATCAGGACGCGGGTCTGGAGCGTCGCGCCGAAGGCGACGATCAGGAGCGGCGCGATGGCGACGAGCGGGACGATACGGATCGACACGAGGAACGGATACACTGCGAGTCGAAGCCGCCGGGAGGCGGCCATGAGGCCCGCGAACGCGATGCCGACGCCGACGCCGGTGAGCCACCCGAGACCGATCTCGTAGCCCGTGTAGGCGAGGTGCCGCGCGATGTCGGCACGGTTGCCGCGGAGCGCGGCAGCCACCTCGGTCGGCGCGGGCAGGAGGATGGCCGAGACACCGGTGAGGAGCGTCACGGCCTGCCACAGACCGATCGCGACCGCGACCGTAACGGCGGCTACTGCCGGTCGCGTGAGACCGGCGATAATCCGGCGAGCGCTGGTGCGGACGCGGACCGTGGACATTCAGACGGGGAGGTCGTAGTCGGTGGAGACCTGCGCGGCGTAGTCGCCGACGTAGGTGGTCTCCGTGTCGAGATACTCGTTGGTCCACACGTCGTCGGCGGAGATGTCGGTGCCGACGACGTCGCTCTCGGCGAGGTTCGTGACGACCTGCTCCCAGGCGTCGGCGCGCTGGTGGCCCCAGCCGTGTTCACGGACCGTGTCCGTCAACACGAGATTTTTCGCCGTGTACTTCAACTTGAGCAGGCCGACCTCGCGCGATTTCGACAGGCTCGGCCGCGCCTCGATCATCCGATCCATCGCGCCCTCGGGATTGTTGGACGCCCACGCCCATCCGCGGGCCGTCGCGCGGAGGAACCCGCGCATCACGTCCGGATTCTCCGTGACGTAACCGGGCTGGGCGAAGACGGTGCGACCGATCGCCGGCGTGTAGTTCGCCAGCCAGAGCATCGACGCGTTGTACCCTTTCCGCTGGAGACCGACCGAGTCTGAGAAGATGCCGACCGCGGCGTCGACGTTGCCCGAGAGGAGATTGGAGGTCTGCTGTTCGACGCCGACGTTGACGAGTTCCACGTCCTCGCGGATGCCCTCCTGTTTCAGGAGCATCTGGAGGTACGTCATCGTCTTGGCCGACTCCGCGACGACGGCGACGCGCTTGCCGGCGAGCTGGGACGGCTCGGTGAGCTGGCCGCCGAACTGTTCCTCGACGGTGTAGATGGCGGCATTCGAGTCCTGCGCCCCCGCGAACGACCGAATGTCGAGGTCGCGGTTGCGTGCCTGCAACAGCGCGACGCCCGTCCCGAGCCCGATATCCTGATTGCCGAGACCGACCTGCTTCGCTGCGAACCCGCCGCCCTGCCCCGGCACGAGTTCGACGTTCAGTCCTTCCTCTTCGTAGAACCCGTTCTGATCCGCGACGAAGTAGCCCGCCTGCGTGGCGTTCGGCTTCCAGTTCAGAATCGCCGACACGTCGGTCGGTTCGGTCGGCGTCCCCGTGTCGGTGCCACTGGAGTCGCCGCCGCTGCCACTTCCCCCCGTACCGCCGACACACCCTGCGAGTCCGGCGCCGACCGCTGCGCCGACTGCCCGCAGCGCCCCACGCCGTGTAGTGGTTGACCAAGACATACCGTGCAAAGCCGATAGGATGCCCCCTACTTAAACATTTCATCGTTATGTTTATTATATACGCGACGAGGGAGGTCGTGGACGGTTCGGACGGGGCTGATACGGATTATGGTAACTGTGTACCGATGGTTCGCCGGACCGTCCCGACGAACCACCGGCAATGACTTACGATAAACCGTATGAGAGGGCGAGACGGGACGCTCGACGGCGGAAGGGGGTGACAAGAGAAGCGCCGTCGCCAGGGCTCGAACCTGGGACCACCTCGTTAACAGCGAGGTGCTCTACCATCTGAGCTACGACGGCTCGGGTGGTGATAGTCGAAGTTGCATGAAAGGGCTTTCGTTTTCACCCGGTCCCGTCGGCCGGTCACACGGGGCTGTCACACCGACACGGTTTCGCCCGGACGGTACGGACTGTGTTCTCCGGCCGTCGAAGACAGCCGGAACTGACTTACAGCAGTCCGTCGGATGGTTGCCGCATGAGCGCCTTCGAGGCCGTCGTCTCGCAGGTCGCCGACCGCGTGACCCCCGACGCCACGGAACGGGAGCGTCTGCAGGCGGCGGCGGCCGACCTGACTGACCGGGTTCGTGACGCCGTTGCCGACCTCCCGGTCGGGGCGAGTGTCGTGCAGGTCGGATCGACGGCTCGCGGGACGTGGCTCGCCGACGACCGCGATATCGACCTGTTCGTCAGATTCCCGTCCGACCTCGACCGTGCCGAACTGGAGCGGTACGGACTCGCTGTCGGTCGGGCCGCTCTCCCCGACGGCCGCGAGGAGTACGCCGAACACCCGTACGTCACCGGCGAGGTGCGCGGCTTCGACGTGGATCTCGTCCCCTGTTACGACGTGGCCGACGCGACCGAGATCCAGTCGGCCGTCGACCGCACGCCCTTCCACGACGCCTACCTGCAGGAGCGCCTCGATTCCGACCTCGCTCGCGACGTACGGCTACTCAAGGCATTCCTCACCGGTATCGGCGCCTACGGGAGCGACCTCCGCACTCGCGGCTTCTCGGGCTACCTCTCCGAACTCCTCGTCCTCGAGTACGGCGGCTTCGAACCCCTGCTCCGCGCGGCCGCCGACTGGCATCCGCCCGTCCGTCTCGACCCCGAGGATCACGGAACGGCGACCTTCGACGATCCGCTGGTGGTGATCGATCCGACCGATCCCGAGCGCAACGTCGCCGCGGTCTGTGCCGCCGAGAACGTCGCTCGTCTCCAGCACTACGCCCGCGACCTCCTCGACGACCCCCGTGACGACCTGTTCGTCGCGGCCGATCCCGACCCCCTCGACGCCGACGCCGTCCGCACGCACCTCGACCGCCGGGGCACGACGCCCGTCGCCGTCGTGTTCGAGACGCCCGACCTCGTCGACGATCAGCTCTACCCCCAGCTCCGAAAATCGCTCGGCGGCATCGCCGGCGAACTCGACCGCCGAGGGTTCGCCCCGCTTCGCTCCACCACTATCGCCGACGATCGGGCCGTTCTACTCGTCGAACTCGCCGTCGACGAACTCGCGGCCGTAGAGCGCCACGCCGGGCCCCCGGTTCACGTCCGCGATCACGCGACCGGCTTTTACGACGCGTACACCGACCGCGACGTGTACGGCCCCTTCCTCGATGGTGATCGCTACGTCGTCGAGCGCGAACGCGCGTTCACGACGCCGGACGAACTGCTCGCGAGTGACGCCATCTTCGACGTGGCGCTCGGCGCACAGGTAGAGACGGCGCTCGACGATGGCTACGATCTGTTGCTCGGTGACGAGGTGGCTCGTCTGGCCGACGACTTCGGCGTCGAACTCGCGCGGTATTTCGATCCAGTCCCGTAGCCCCTACTCCAGTCCGTGGGCCACCCGAACCTCGTCCAGCAGGTCGACTGTGGCGTCGTCGTGGTCGTCGCCGTCGTCGACGGGCGTCCGGCCGTCGAACGTTTCGTGGACGGTGGCGATGCTCTCGGAGAGCGTGTCCAGTCCGTACCCGCCCTCGAGGACGAATCCGAGCCCGGCGTCGACGGTCGCTGCCGTCTCCCGAACCTGTTCGGTGAGGAGGGCGTACCCTTCCGTCGAGACACGCATCCGCGAGATGGGGTCGTGGCGGTGGGCGTCGAAGCCGGCGCTCACCAGCAGGAGGTCGGGATCGAATCGGTCGAGTGCGGGGCGGACCGCCCGCTCGAACGCGAGCAGGTAGTCGGCGTCGCCGGCGCCGGAGCGGAGGGGGACGTTGAGGGTCGTCCGCTCGCCCGCACCGGTCCCCGTCTCGTCTACCTCGCCGGTCCCCGGAAACAACCCCTGTTCGTGGACCGAGGCGTAGAACACGTCGCCGCGCTCGTAGAAGATGTCCTGTGTGCCGTTGCCGTGATGGACGTCCCAGTCGAAGATGGCGACGCGGTCGGCGCCCCCCTCGTCGAGCGCGTGCTGCGCCGCGACGCCGGCGTTGTTGAAGAAACAGAAGCCCATGGCGTCGGCCTCGACGGCGTGATGGCCGGGCGGCCGACCGATCGAGAAGGGCGTCCGACGGCCGTCGTCCCCGGCGAGGGCGCGCTCCGCGGCCCATTGGGCGAGGCCGGCGCTGGCGAGCGCGGCCTCCCACGTCGACTCCGAGGCGACGGTGTCGGGGTCCCAGTTGCCGCCGCCGTCCGCACAGAACTCGTGGAGGTCGTGGACGTAGTCGTCGTCGTGGACGGCGGTGACGGCGTCGATCGACGCCGGATCGGCGTCGACGTACTCGACGCCGTGGCGCCGGGCGAGCTGCTGACGGATGGCCCGCAATCGGTCCGCCGTCTCGGGGTGTCGATCGCCGGTGTCGTGTTCGAGACAGGCCTCGCTGTAGCCGAACTGCATCTATTCGAAGAGGGCGAAGTACGTCTCGATATCCTCCGCCTGGATGGTTCGCCGGTCGGCGTGGTTGGCGAGGGTCGCCGCCGCCGCGGCGACGTTGTCCGCGTAATCCTCCAGGATGTCGGCGAGCGCGATCCGTGCGTCCATCGAGACACGGTAGTACCCGTCGATTTCGAGGCGAGCGATGCGATCGACCGGCGCCACCGGGAGTTCGAGGTCGTCCCGGTCGACCACCTGCTCCACGCCGAAGTCGGCGGCCATCAGCGTCTTCCGCCCGTCCGCCGTCGCCCGCTCGGCCGCGTCGACGGCGAGGTCCGCCCCGCGGCGCTGGATTCGACGAGCGAGCTCCTCCGCCGCGTCGGCGCTCACCCGCAAGTCACCCGCATTCCGACGGATGATCGTGTCTACCGGGGCGAACGGTAACTCGACACTCATACACTGATAGGCGTTCGTGTGGCGTATAATCCTTTCCGTCGGCCGAGTGATGCCCCGTGTCCGATTCCGCGCGTCGAGTCCGCACCGCGGCTCGATCGTCGACCGTCGTCAAAGGTGTAATCTATATTTCCAATATGAAAAACATGTTTATTCGGTGGCGTCTTCGTCCCGCAATTTTGCCGGTTTCTCGTTCCGTCGACTGCGAGTAATAATTCCTCATTAGGCGGAGAAACAGCTGATTAATGTCCCGAAAGCGGCGATTAGCTATGGATATGGGTACACATGACACGACCGTCTCACTCGGGCGACCGGCGGTCGGCGGTGGTTCGACTCCACCGGTGGGCGTCCCCGAAAGGGGGTGGCACACATGCACGACGACTTCGAACTCTCGCGGCGGAAGGCACTCGCCGCGCTCGGCACCATCGGCGCCGCGTCGGCTGGCGCGGGTCTCGGCACGAGCGCGTACTTCAGTGATCAGGAAACGTTCGAGAACAACCAGCTTACCGCGGGTGAGTTGGATATGCACATCGGCTGGGAGGAGCACTACTCCGACTGGTCGCCCGACGAGGACGACGGCCTCCAAGGCAACGTCACCATGGGCAACGATCAGCCCGTGGGGCTCCCGACCCAGAACTCGTCGCTGATCAGCGTCAACAACACCGCGGACGCCCACCAGCTGCTGAACAACACCGAAACGGACCAGTTCCCGAACGGGACGATCACGATCAACGGATCGACCCCGACGTTCGACGACGCCAGCGGGATGAACGGCTGCAATGTGCTCCCCGACGGCGCCGATCAGAGTCCGGTCATCGTCGAACTGGACGACGTCAAACCCGGCGATTTCGGTGAGGTCACGTTCAGTTTCGCGCTGTGTAACAACCCGGGTTTCGTCTGGATGAACGGCTCACTCCGGGATGCGGCCGAAGGCGGTCTCACCGAACCGGAGGCCGACGACCCCGACGAAGACGGGGACGGTGATTCGACCGCCCCGGCCGACGTGGAACTGCTCGACGCCGTCCAGACGGCGCTCTGGTACGACGACGGCGACAACCTGCAGGAAGGCGGTGGCGGCGGTGGCGGAAGTGGACAGGCCGACATCGTGTTCGTCATCGACCGGAGCGGGAGCATCGCCGGTGACGAGCGGCCGGCGATCGAGACGGAGATCTCGGATGTCGCAACCAGCCTCCAGAACCAGGGCGTCGACGCCCAGTTCGCCATCGTCGACTACTTCCGGGGCGCGGACCTCGATCTGGACCTCACCGCGAGCGTCTCGGACATCGAGGCTGCGTTCAACGACGGCCCGGCCGGCGGGAACAACTCACCGTCGGGGAGCGGTGGCGAGTCACTCTCGAACGCGATCCTCTACGCCTCGAATACCGTCAGCTTCCGCGGGGGATCGAAGCGGATCTACGTCGGTGTCACCGACGAACCCGACCAGTCGACTTCACAGGAGAAGACCGACGCGGTCAACGAGATCAACGGCACGAACTCGGCGTTCCTCGGGCTCGCGGAAACGCAGAGCCAGATTTCGGAGCTCCTGAACGGCGTGAATCAGAGCCAGTTCGAGAGCGTCAACTCCCCGTCCGACATCGAGCCGGCACTCGAAGGGCTCGTCCAGTTCACGGGCGGCGTCGTCGGCGGCGAGGAAGTGTTCTTCCAAGGTTCGCTCCGCGATGCCCTGAACGCACTGGAGCCGGACACCGCCGCCGACCGGAATCAGGGTGTCCCGCTAGAGGGAGACATCCCGGCCGCCGAGGGTGGCGGCATGGGGCGGGACTGCTTCAGCGGCGGCGGCACCGTCCACTCGGTCGGCTTCGCGTGGTGGTTGCCGGTCGATCACGCCAATCAGATCCAGTCCGACCGAGCGACGTTCGATCTCGGGTTCTACACCGAGCAGTGCCGGCACAACAACGGTGAAGGCATGAACAACGCGGAGGTCGGCATCAACGAGACGGACGACGACATGGCGTAATCGATCCGCCACCACTGCTGGCATCGCACACCCCCGTCGTGTGACGATGCCACCCCCGTGATGCGGCCCGACGACGGCGTTCGTCGTCGCTTCCCTTCGACGACCGACAGTCCAGCGTCGACGCCGGCCTCAGTACACTTCGTCCGCGTCTATCCGCCCGTCGTGGATCGGCCCGCGGACGGTCACTTCCTCACCGAGCCGCAGGTCGGCGTCCGTCTCGACGCTTCGCGTCTCCGTCCCGTCGTCGAGGACGACCGGATTCCCCGCCTGCACGACCGTCCCGGTGAACTGGACGGTTTCGCCGTCCGACGGGTCGGTCGTGGTCGCGTCCGAACTCGACCCGGACGCTGTCTCGCCCGACTCGTCACCACCGAACGCGTCGAGGCCGGGACTGCCACTGCCGCCGCCGTTCGACGCCGATCCGGTCCCGGCCGCCGACCCGGCGTCGGTTCCCGCGGCGTCTGCCGGCGGCTCGGTCACCGTCACCGTCGCGCGCCACCCCGCGGAGGCCTCCAGATCGTCCTGCCACCCTTCCTGGATCTCGGCGTCGGTGACGACGACGTAGTCCGCGAGGTCGATATCGAGATCGGCCTTCTCGCCCCACAGCGCGACCCGGATGTCGCCCGTCTCGTCTTTGATGCGGACGTTCCGCACCTGTCCCTCGCTCCCGTCGTCGCGGTCGAACGTCCGCTTGGGATCGGTCTCGATGACGCCCCCCGCGAGATCGGCCGTTTCCCCGAGTTCCAGGTCGGCGATGTCGTCCGTCTCGGGGTCGTAGCTCACGTCCTCGTCGATCTCCTCCACCGCACCCCGCGAACCGACGTGGAGTTCGAGGTCGCCGTCGCGCTCCCGGACGTAGCCGTCGACGACTTCGACCGACGTATCGGCGTCGAGTTCCGTGGCCCGGTCGGCCCGTTCGTCCCAGAGCGTGACCCGGACGCGCCCCGTCTCGTCGCCGAGTGTCAGGTTGGCGACGCGCCCCTCGCTCCCGTCGTCGCGGTCGAACGTTCGCACCGAATCCGTCGCCAGCACTCGTCCCTGCAGGTTCACGTCGGAGAGGCCGAGCGAGAGGTCGTCGACGTGGTAGGTGTCCTGTACCTGTACGTCGACTTCGGCGTCCTCGTCGACTTCGGCCTGATCGACGCTCACTTCGACGCCACTGTACCCCTCCTGTGGCCGGCCCTTGATCCGGAGCACGTCGCCCACGGCGAGTTCGCCGTCGGCCACGGACTGCGCCATCCGGTCCCAGAAGGAGATGTGCACCTGCCCCGTCTCGTCGGCCACCTCGACGTTGATCACGCGGCCCTCGTCGGTGTCGTCCTCGTCGTTGCCCTCGTCGGTGTCGTCGCCGTCGCCCTCGCGCTCGAACGTCCGCAGGTCGCCGACGCCGACCACTTTCGCGAGGAACTTCACTTCGTCCATCCCGGGGTCGATGTCGGCGACGCCGCTCACCTCCTCGTCCTCTAACTCGTGGGCGATGAGCATCGCCGCCGTCTCCTCGTCGGCGAGCCCCCCCATCTGCTCTACCTTGTCGTGGACGGCGGCCTCGAACTCCTCGAAATCGACGTCCGTCTCGAGGTCCTCGTACACGTCCTCGATCACGCCCATAGTACCGTGCAACAGGCGAACCCTCCGGTTAAGCGTTGTCCTTGCCGGGATACCCCCGCGCAATCTGCCGATTTTGGTCGTCGTCGCTGGTCGGTCACGAGCCGTGGTGGCATCGCCTTTGCGTATCAACCTTCGGATGTTCCGCCCGTTCGCTCACACCGATCTGTCGACCACCGTCGTCCGACCACTGGGAGTGTCGTGATCGACCCGCACCGACGACACGCGTCCGTCGAGCGTCACGGTCGCCACGTATCCCCGGTAGACCAGCGCCTCCGTACACGCCACGTCCGGCGGCGCGTCCCGCTCTGTCGCGACCACCACGGTCAGTTCGTCACCGTCGACCGTCGCGGAACCGAGACTGGCGACGGCACAGCCGTTGGGGCCGGTGACACAGCCGTCGATCCGGACCTCCGTCGCCGCGGCGTCGACCGTCGCGGTCTCGGGGGCCGAACACTCGCCCGTGTCGTCGAACGATCGGTCGGTCACGTTGGGTCGGTCGTCGTCGTTCCCACCGCGTCCGACACACCCAGCAAGCGCGAGCAGCGGGGCCGTCCGGAGCAGGTGTCGACGATTCATGTCCACATCTCGCCGGTCTGGCGCCATACCCTTTCGGTACTCTCAAAGTCGCCTTTGACATTCTCGGTGAGTTCACTCGACTCGCTTCGTTCGCCTCGCTCTCTCGCCGATGTCCTGGCGGCGTATCGTAACCGTCTTAAGCGACTCCGGGGTATAGAGGAATGAGTCCTGATAGGGTAGTGGACTATCCTCTTGGCTTGCGGAGCCAGGGACCGGAGTTCAAATCTCCGTCAGGACGTTCACTTCAGTCGTGACCTGACTTCGTCAGGTCACTCCTTCGTTCACGCCCTGACGTGCCCCACGCTCGCGTCCGCTCGCGTGGGACTCCGTCAGGACGTTTCTGCCGACACAACGTCCCG